>Ga0208300_100105_pt1 | contig 92507 bp, 75 predicted proteins | sample 23_taG_FD_184096 | JGI IMG/M metagenome (GOLD analysis project Ga0208300, IMG submission 184096) | Marine viral communities from Cariaco Basin, Caribbean Sea - 23_WHOI_OMZ (SPAdes) (version 2) | ecosystem: Environmental > Aquatic > Marine > Oceanic | place: Caribbean Sea: Cariaco Basin...
AAGCACTGAAATCAACCATTCAATTATCGTTATCTAAAGGTCAAAAGCTCATCATTGATATATTTGATAGCTATAATCTAAGCCTATATCAAATCAACACGCTTGAGATAGTGCAAGACAGCCGTAATCGTTGGTATGCCTGTATTACCGTCAAAGATTTTCCTAGACAAGCAAGTGGCAAAGGCAGCGCTGGTATTGACTTAGGCTTAAAGCAGTCTGCTACCACCTCAAACGGTGACAAGCTGACAACCAAACAAACGCAAAAGTGGGCTAAAAAGCTTGCAATAGCTCAAAGAGCGAAAAACAAACAGCGAGTCAAAGCAATCCATGCCAAGATCAAAAACTCAAGATTAGATGCAATACACAAATTCACCACCCAATTAGTTAAGGATAATGCCTTAATTGTGGTTGGTGATGTTAAATCACGCTCATTTACCAATTCGATGACCAAACTGGCTAAATCGACATACGATGCAGGATGGTTTGAACTCAAAAGACAACTGGAATATAAATGCAAGTATGCAGGTTGTCAGCTTGAGGTAGTGAATGAGAGTTACACTACCCAAACCTGTTCGTGCTGCCTTAAAATAAGTGATAGTAGCTTGAGCGGTAGAGCAGGTCTTGGAATAAGAGGATGGAGGTGTGCTGAGTGTGGCACATGGCATGATAGAGATATCAATGCCGCCAAGAACATCCTTGCGGTCGGGCTTGACCGTCTAGCTGTAGGAATCCCCTCGGTTTAGCGAGGGGAGGAAGTCAAGGTTATCACTTAAGATATGGCTTTGGCCTATTTTTGCTGAAAGTCGACCTCAATGGTGTACACAGAGTGGGTGGCAGCTTCTTGCTGACGCTTGTACTGACGCAGCTGCTCAACCTCATCTAACAGCTCTAAAATTAAGCCAATAGCCGGAATACTGGCCTCAAAATCTCGGCTCAATCGGGAAGCTCGGCGTACTGTGGCCAGCTGAGAACCGGTGAATTGCTGCTTTTCGGGCACATCATATTCAATGATATTTTCTTCAATCAACGCCAAAACCCAACCGCGCTCAGCCCCACAAGCGGCAATGAGCTCATCTAGGCTCATAATAATATCGTTGAATTCACTAGAGTGTTGCATGATAACTCTCCTCTTATGCTTATATTTTTATTGGCGCTATCAACGCTTTATTTCGGCCTCAGCAAAACTGGCTTTTAGCGCAGCGAATGCCTCCTTTTGGGCCTCAGTGGTCAGCTCAGGATTAACAATATTTAAGGTCAAATATAAATCCCCAGCTTGCTTGGCGGGAATGCCTTTACCTTTCACTCGTAAGTTGCTGCCCGACTTACTGTTTTTGGGAATGGTCACCCCAAGTGTGCCCGCGGGGGTACTGATATTAATCTTCTCGCCCAGCGCAGCTTCCCAAGGGGTAATATTCACGGTTTGATACACATCCGCGCCTTCTAGGCGAATATTGGCATCGTGGGTGATTTTTACTTTTAAGAACAAGTCGCCATTTTTGCCGCCGCCATAGCTTGCCGCGCCCTGGCCACTTAAGCGAATTTGCTTACCTTCAGTGATGCCCTTAGGAATCTTAATTTTTAGGGTTTTTTGTTCTTGAATGACACTGCCATTGGGCTGGCGACTGGGTACATTTAATTTAATGCTATAGTCATCGCCGCTGTATACCGAGTCTAAGCTGACATTAATCTCAGCGTGTTGGTCTTGACCGGGCGCTGGGCCTGCATCTTTAAAGCCACTGCCAAAGTGGTCATAGCCCTCAAAGCCAGATTGACGAGAGGACTGAGCACCACCCCTGCCGGCACCAAATGCTGAAAAAATATCATCGAAGCGGAAGCTACCACTGCCAAATGGTGCCCCTTCCCCGAACTGATCTTTGATGTCCTCCCATCTAAAGCCACCTTGTGCTCCAGAGCCACCGCTCCCAAATCCTGCACCGCTGCCAAAGCCTGCACCTGCAAAGGGATTGGCCTGCATCGCATCGTACTGGGCGCGTTTTTCTTTATCTCTTAAAGTCTCATAGGCATTATTGATTTCTGCAATTTTTTCATCGGCATCTTTGGCATCACTGACATCCGGATGATATTTGCGAACCAATTTACGATAAGCCTTTTTAATCTCTTGTTCTGAGGCGTCTTTGCTGACACCCAAAACCTCATAAAAACTTTTTTCTGCCATTGTTATTATCCTTATTTAAGCGGTCTAAAGAGTTGCTTTATATCGGTATATATAAGGGTTATTAACTCATATTTCACCGTTGCTTATTGATACTTTTTTGTGCTCGTCGGTTAATTAAAGGCAATGGCTTAGGTTTTGACAGATAAATTTCCACAAAAAAAGAGCCGTTTAACGGCTCTTTTTTTATAACGCTTCATAACAGTTTGGGCAGTATGGTTTTATATACCCACTTTACGACTCATACTGTTCAAGCTCAGTCATCGCCATCAGCATATCCTCTTCAAGCGAAGCTTGCTGCTGCTGTAGCTTGGCCTGCTCATCAAGCAGCGTTAACAGCTCATCTTTGCGGCTGTCCTCATACAGTGAGGTATCAGCCAGCTTCTGCTCCAGCGCCTCTAAGCTTGCGGCCACTTTATCCAGCTGCTTTTCAGCTTGTTCAATACGCTTACGAATGGGGGCAGTGAGCTTACGCTGCTCTGCGGCCAATTTGCGGCGCTCTTCTTTGGTCAACTGATTGTCTTCAGCCGCCGCTTTAGCTGCTGCGGCTTTTTTGGCCTCTTCTGCTTTTTTGGCAGCTGCCGCTTGAACCGTTTTGGCATCACGGCTTTCTTTTGCCGCCTCTTTGGCATCAGATTTGCGCTGCTCAGACAGCCATTTACCATAGTCTGAGACATCCCCTTCAAACTCTTGCAGCTTGCCATTGTGCACCAGATACAGCTCATCACAGACATTGGCAATCAATTCACGGTCATGCGACACCAAGACTACCGCACCAGCGAAGCCTTGTAGCGCCATGGTCAACGCTTGACGCATTTGCAAATCCAAATGGTTGGTCGGCTCATCAAGCACCAAGACGTTGGGCTTTTGCCAGACGATCAGTGCCAACGTTAAGCGAGCACGCTCACCCCCTGAGAATAGCTTGCTTGGGGTATCAATACGGTCACCACGAAAATCAAAACTGCCTAAAAATGATCTTAATTCAGCATCCGAGGTTTTGCCGGCCAAACGACGCATCATAATCAGCGGCGTGGCTTCTGCATCTAAGCTGTCCATTTGATGCTGGTTAAAATAGCCAATATGCAGGGTGTCCGATACTTTATAAGTTCCGGTAATTGGCTCAAGCTCCCCCACCAAGGCCTTGATCAAGGTCGACTTGCCCGCGCCATTCATACCCAGCAGACCAATGCGGGTGTCAGGGGTAATCTCCAGACTGGTGTGGGTCAATAGCGGCTTACCGTTATAGCCAATGTCCGCACCCTTAAGCGAAATCAGGGGTGAGCTCATGTGACTGGGCTCATAAAACTGGAAAGTAAAAGGGTTGTCTGCCATCACAGGCGACAGGTCGGCCATACGCTCGAGTTGCTTTAAGCGGCTTTGCGCCTGCTTCGCTTTAGACGCTTTGGCACGGAAGCGGCGTACAAAGTCTTCTAAGTGAGCACGCGTGGTTTCTTGCTTCTCATAAGCTTGCTGCTGCTGCGCCAGACGCTCACTGCGGGTACGCACAAATTGCGAATAGTTGCCGGTATATAAGGTCAAGCGCTGATTTTCGACATGCAAAATAAAGCCAATGGTGGCATCCAAAAAAGTCTGGTCATGTGAGATCAGCAGGACAGTGCCATCAAACTTAGCAATCCAGTCCTCAAGCCATAAAATGGCATCTAAGTCCAAATGGTTGGTGGGTTCATCAAGCAGTAGCAAGTCAGCACGACTCATCAAGGTTTTGGCCAAGTTTAAGCGCATGCGCCAGCCGCCTGAAAAATCATTCACCGGCAGCTCATGCTGAGTGGGCTGAAACCCAAGCCCGGCCATAATTTGCGCCGCTGTGGTCGGCGTACGATAGCCATCAATCTCATCAAAGCGCTGATACAGGTGTGCAATGTCATCATCGCTTAACTCATCAGGCGCCATCATTTTTTGGTTAATCTCATACCACTCTTTATCACCGCTTAGCACATAGTCAATGGCCGGCTGAGCGCTGCCCTCGACTTCCTGCGCCATGTGCGCCACTTCCCAGCCGCTTGGAATACTGATATTGCCCGCATCCACGGTCAGCTCATCGGTGGTGCGCTCACCCATATAGGTTAAGATTACCCCAAAAAGGGTGGATTTGCCGGTACCATTATTGCCGGTCAACCCCACTTTTTGACCCGGATGGATCTGGAAGGTGGCCTCTGAAAATAGCACTCTACCATCACGGCGGACACTAACTTTATTAAATTCAATCATGGATAATAATCACTTTTGGTTATTTCTTCGCGGGTTAAGCCAGTTAACAATTTTTTCAACAAAAAACGGACAAAGGGTCAGCTATGCGACATTGAAAATCAAGCATTATGCCTCATTATGCTATACTGAATGACTAATAATTTAAATAACCGTAAAATCACTGCTAAGTTATTCATCTGCCTCTTTGCTTATTGTAAGACAGGTGCGTGTGACTATTTGATTTTACGTTCAGTGAAGTTTTGCGCTTTACGAGGATACTATGACTACCATTACCCTAACTGACAGTGCGGCTAATAAAGTTCGCAAATTACGTGAAGAAGAAGGCGATAACAACCTTATGCTACGAGTGTATGTCACTGGTGGTGGGTGTTCGGGTTTTTCATACGGTTTTAACTTCGCTGATGAAGAAGGCGAAGATGATGCCAGTTTTGAGAATGCCGATGTTACCTTATTGGTCGACTCACTCAGTTACCAATACCTGCAAGGCTCAACGGTAGATTATACAGAAGGGCTTGAAGGGGCACGCTTCGTGGTAACCAACCCCAATGCGACCACCACTTGCGGCTGTGGCTCCTCTTTTTCTATTTAGGCTGTGACCCACATTAAGCATTGGGTTAAAGCCCTTGGCAACATGAGTGTCACCGCTCTACCACATTGCTTTAACTTCTGACACCGTCTATCGCTTAGCCTGCCATATCTGCTTTTATTTCAAGTAGATAAGCTATGAATACCAAAGACCTGATTGCTAATGACACGTTATTGTGCAAAGTGATGCCATAAAACCGCTACAAGCTGTCTTTATTTAGACTGTAGCGGTTATTTTTTAACTATATTTTGAAGACTTATTACCTATTGTTTTACAATCATTTGTAACCACATATGATTTTTAAATGGGTTTAAGCTACACTTAATCACAATATAAATGGCCAAATATTGCCGATAGAAACAACGCCATATCCACTGAAAATTATAATAACAGTGATGGGCCCCTTTGATTTTGAGACTATAGTATGACTGAAGTAACCGCCCCAAATCACCAGCCTCTAATACCCTCTTGGTTAACCAGCCAGCACTTATCTGGCATGTTGCGTGGTATAGAAAAAGAGGGGTTAAGAATGCAGTCTGATGGATACTTGGCTCAGACGCCGCATCCTCAATCTTTGGGCTCAAAATTGACCCATCCTTATATCACCACCGATTATTCAGAGAGCTTACTTGAGCTGATCACCTCGCCTAAGTCCACTGTGGCCGAGACCCTTAATATGCTGCGTGAGCTGCATGTTTTGGTGTATCAGTCTTTAGAAGATGGGGAGCTGATGTGGCCGCTGTCTATGCCTTGTATGCTCTCATCCGATGACAATGACATTCCTCTGGCCGAATATGGCAGCTCTAATGTCGGCCGCTTAAAGACTTTATATCGCAGTGGGCTTGGCATACGTTATGGTCGCCGGATGCAAACCATCGCCGGTCTGCATTACAACCTGTCATTTGGGGATAACTTATTCAGCGCTTGGCGTGACAACACCCCTAAGTCTGAGCAATTAGAGTCATTGAGCGAATTTAAAAACGCCAAATACTTAGGCCTGATTCGTAACTTTAAGCGCATGAGCAGCTTGGTGCTGTATTTAACCGGCGCCAGTCCCTCAGTATGTCCTTGCTTCTTAACTGGCCGTAAGCACAACTTACAGCTGATGAATAACACCACTTACTATAGTCCCAAAGCCACCAGTCTGCGTATGGGCAAATTGGGCTATACCAACAGTGTTCAAGATCAATTAGACATCCGCTATAACAATTTACCTGAATATATCGAAGGTCTGCGCCGCGCTATCAATACCCCGTTCTCAGGCTTTACCGAGCTTGGTCTAGATGACGATGAGGGCAATCCGATTCAGATTAACGATCATATTTTACAGATCGAAAATGAATACTATAGCCCAATTCGCCCCAAACAAATTGCTGAGTCTGAAGAAGCTCCAAGCCATGCCTTAGAGGCGCGCGGCATCGCTTATGTGGAGTTTAGAGCCGTTGACTTAGACCCCTATAGTGATATCGGTATTCGCTTATCGACCGCCTGTTTCTTAGAAGTATTGGCACTGTACTGCCTGCTTACCGACTCACCTGACTTACTGCCAGAAGAGGATGCGGTACTGGCAGAAAACCTTGAGCGTGTGGTCAATAACGGTCGTGCTCCAGGCTTGACCATCCAAACTTGTGACGGTAGCGAGCAAAACCTAAGCGAGTGGATGCAGCAGCACTTAGAGGCCATGATGCCTCTAGCCACGTTATTAGATGCAGAATATGGCGGCAATAATTATCGTGTGGCCGTCACCTTAATGCTAGGCAAAGCGGTATACCCCGATGCCACCTTGTCTGCTCAAGTCTTGGCCGATACCCAAAGACTGGGCAGCACTTGGCAGCTGGGTCATGCCCTAGCCCAGCAGCACCGTGAATCTATCCTGCGCAGCTCATTGAGTCCAAAAACTCAGGCCAAATATGAAGTGTTGGCCGAAAAATCTTGGCTACAGCAGCAGGAGCTTGAAAAAGACGACTCACAAGACTTCTATGACTATATTCAGCATTATAGATAAAGGCTTTTGAGCTCATCATCAGCGTGTCAGGTTTTGCCAGACAATAAGGGTGATTAGGCTGTCAAGAAGCGACCACAAATGATGCAAAGCCTTATCTGAGCTGTTCACAGAAATAATTTTCTGAATCTGGTTTTTGAGTTTAGAATATAACGCTTAATGTTGCCGATATCATTATTAGCTGTATTAGCTAATTATACTGGCTCTCTTTGTTAGTGTTCCTAAGGAGCAAACTTTTATGCAGCGTCTCCTCACTTACCGTGCGTTAAACTTTATTTTGTTCATCGCCTCTGTCGTGGCCATGCTATTTGCCATTATATTTTTGCAAAACTACAAAGGGCTTGAACCTTGCCCCTTGTGTATTTTTCAACGTATCGGTTTGATGGTCATGGGGGGATTTTCGCTGATTGCTGCTGTGGGCCATCCCAAAAAAATGGGAATGCAATTACTGCTGTGGATAGGGTCAATGGCTGGTATCTTATGGTCGGCAGGTGTGGCAGCGCGTCATGTGTGGATTCAACATTTGCCCGCTGATCAAGTACCGGCGTGTGGCCCTGGTCTGGATTACTTCCTTGAGGCGTTACCGATGAAGCAGGTGATTAATCAAGTTTTATCCGGTTCAGGCGAATGTGCTGAGATCAGCTGGAGATTTTTGGGCTTATCTATCCCAGAACAAGCGCTTATCTTGTTTACCGCGTTGATTTTGGTTAACCTACTGGTCTTATGGCGTATTATTAGCAAGCGCACCGCTTAGTAGTGCATCAGCGTTCATTCATTTAGCTTTCATTTATTAGATAGACATCAGAGGTTCCATGCACGTTCATATTTTAGGTATCTGTGGCACATTTATGGGGTCACTTGCATTGTTGGCTCGCGATCTTGGCCATACTGTCACCGGTTCTGACGCCAATATTTATCCCCCTATGTCCACTCAGCTAGAACGTGCTGGGGTCAGTATTCAAGAAGGCTATCATGCCACTCATTTACAGCCTGCGCCTGACTTGGTTATCGTGGGCAATGCCATGAAACGGGGCATTGAAGCGGTAGAGTACATGCTGGATACTGGCATACCCTACACCTCAGGGCCGCAGTTTTTGTCAGAGCATGTGTTACAACATCGCCATGTATTGGCGGTGGCGGGTACTCATGGAAAAACCACCACCACCACTATGCTCGCTTGGGTGCTGCATTACTGCGGTATCGATGCCGGCTTCTTAATTGGTGGTGTGCCTTTGGTCGAGAGCGAGAATGACAATCTGACTAAAGCCTTTGCTCACAGCAGCTACTTGGGCGCTGATAAAAATGCCCAAGGCGGGCGTGGTTACTTCGTGATTGAAGCCGATGAGTATGACTCAGCCTTCTTTGATAAACGCTCAAAATTTGTACATTATCGCCCGCGTACCGCTATCTTGAATAACCTTGAGTTTGATCACGCTGACATTTTTAAAGATTTGGATGCCATTCAGACGCAGTTCCACCATATGATTCGTATGATCCCAAGCTCTGGGCAAATTATTATGCCAGCTCATACGCCAAGCTTAGAGGCCACCATAGACAAAGGCTGCTGGACCCCCATCTGGCGCACCCAGATTGCCAATAACGGGCAGCAAGATAAGAGCGTTCAAGATAAAGCCGTCCAAGATGATTCTATCGCCTGGCAGGCTGAGCTTATCAGCGAAGATGGCAGTCAATTTGCCATTCACTTCACCAATACCCAAGGCGACATCTTGAGTGGCGAGGTACACTGGGGAATGAGTGGCCGTCACAATGTCGAGAATGCTATGGTGGCCGTGGCGGCCGCTTATGACATCGGTATCAGCGTGGCCGATGCTTGTGCGGCGTTATCGCAGTTCTCTGGTATTAAGCGCCGCATGGAGCTGATCGCAGAACTAGGCGCTGCTGAGAGTGGCAGCACTTTTGGGGTAAAAGTATTTGATGACTTTGCCCATCATCCCACAGCGATTACCACCACCTTAGATGGTGCCAAAAAGAAATTAAAAGGCGCCAAAATTTGGGCCATTATTGAGCCGCGCAGCAATACCATGAAGCTTGGGGTACACAAGGACAATCTGGCGGCTTCAGCACAGCTGGCAGATGAGGTAATCTGGTATGAGCCTGCCGGTTTGGAATGGGGTCTAACTGACGTCATTGAGGGCGCTAATATCAGCAACCAGCAATACGTGATGAATGACACCCAAAAGATCATTGACCATATTTGCGCCAAGCTTGGCCAATCCTCTCAAGATGACGCCATTATCATTATGTCTAATGGCGGCTTTGAGGGCATTCATCAGCGCTTAATTACGGCACTAAAAAAAGACTAATTTTTTAATCACATCAAATACATAAGACGGCCTCATTGGTAGCACAATGGGGCTTTTTTATGTGTCAACCTCGCTTGAAACAAAACTCTATATAAGTTATACAATCAATTACCCAAAAACTGCCAATTTCAATCAATCGCCCAACTAAACTCACATAGCTCGTACGTACTTAACAATTCAGCCTTAGCACCTGTATAAGTTATTGATTAAAATCCTTATTAGAAAAGTTCTGTACCGTCTTAGCGACGGTATAGGTAACTCATAAAACGACTATTAAAATTATTAGTTAAACATATTAGATGGTTAAAAGACCATCACAATTTTTGTAAGGAAGAGACTTCATGAGTATTATTTGGACAATTATTATAGGTTTGATTGCCGGTTTATTGGCACGTGCTATTAAGCCAGGCAACGATGCTATGGGCTGGATTATGACCATCGTACTGGGTATCGCAGGGGCGTTGGTTGGTGGCTTTATCGCCAGTGCAATTGGCATGAACGCTGATGGCGGCTTTATTGGTCTGGCTTTCTCAGTAATTGGTGCTATTATCTTATTGTTCATCTATGAATTGATCATGAGCAAACGCTAATAGAACACGATTAAGACGTGATTGAGCGCAAACATCTTATGAGATCAAATGGCTCACTAAATAATAATAATAACAAGCGGTAACCCTAACTATGTTTGCAGCGGACTTCTCCTCAAGTCCGCTTTTTTTGACTCACCTTTTTTTGACTCGCCTTTTTTGAATGTAGCACCTTGATATTTATGCCCTCCCCCCTCATTCAGTTAGATATAATAGTCTAACGACTGTCCCTTATTGCATTTTTGATTTGATTACACGTTTTATTTAACGGCACTTTTCGTTTAATTGCATCTCTCATTTACCTATTAATTAACTCATTGCGTGATTTCTTATGGCCATATTACCGATTTTAAGCTACCCCGACCCTAGGCTGCGTACCATCGCAGAGCCGATCAAAACTGTTGATGCTGAAATAAAACAGCTTATCAAAGACATGATTGAAACCATGTATGACGCCAAAGGCATTGGGCTTGCAGCCACTCAAGTGGATCGTCATATTCAGCTTATCGTCATGGATTTGTCTGAAAACAATGACTCGCCTCGGGTATTTATTAACCCCAAAGTTACCCCGTTGGTGGAAGATAAAAAGCCTTACGAGGAAGGGTGCCTATCGGTACCAGATGTCTATGATTCAGTGGATCGTCCAGTAAAAGTGAAAATCGAAGCGCTTGATGCAGATGGCAATGCCTTTGAAGAGATTGCAGAAGACCTATTGGCAGTGTGTATCCAGCATGAAATGGATCACTTAAACGGTGTCTTGTTCGTCGATTATTTATCACGCCTAAAGCAGACCCGTGCCCGTGATAAGGTCAAAAAATATCTTAAAACCCGTGAAAAGCAACTACAGCACAACAAAGCCTAGTCGCTAACGATACCGTGGTAAACATCAAACCCAAAAAAAAGCCCATCACACTTAACTGTGATGGGCTTTTTTGACTTTAGGCCATTTAGAAGATCAAAGCAGAGCAGCTCAGCCCTTAGCCCTTTAGACCCAGCACATCTTGCATGTCATAGCGACCTGGGGCCTGCGCCACTACCCAAGTGGCCGCACGCACAGCACCTGCGGCAAAGGTCATACGCTCACGGGCATGATGCTTAATCTCCACCATCTCACCATCCGCTATTAGCATCACACTGTGGTCACCAATGATTTCACCGCCGCGAATAGCATGGATGCCAATGCTACCTGGTTTTCGCTCGCCAGTTTGCCCCTCTCGGCCATAGACAGCCACTTGTTTTAAGTCCTGACCACGGGCGGTCGCAGCGGCATTGGCCATCATAAAGGCGGTACCTGAAGGGGCATCGACTTTGTGCTTGTGATGTGACTCAATGACTTCGATATCAGCGCTATCACCAAAAGCCTTAGCGGCCATCTCAATAAGCTTTAATGACACGTTAACACCAGTAGAATAGTTGCCGGCATACACCACAGGGATTTGAGCACTGGCGGCATTAAGCATGGCTTCTTGGGCTTCACTGAGGCCTGTGGTACCGATCACCATCGCCACCTTGTGCTTCGCGCACAACTGCACATTTTTTTCAGTGGCGTCAGGCAAGCTAAAGTCGATTAGCACATCAATGTTGCCAAGCTCAGCGGCTAAGTCATCTGATAAGGCGACCTGATTTTTGTGTTGACCAATCAATTCGCCCGCATCTACCCCGATAAGACTTGAGCCACTGCGCTCAATGGCGGCAGCCAATACGGTGTTAGCATTGTTGTGTACCGCTTCAATTAACATGCGCCCCATCCGGCCGCCGGCACCAATCACGCCTACTTTGATGGTCTGTGATGCAGTCTGAGTCATTATTTTATCCTTTAAGTAATCTGTATGAGGCTAATAATAGCATGATTATCTATGCTGCTAAATTTGCAAGTTGCCATGATAAGTTTGACGTCTACCTGACAGTCGTCCTTTGATTTTGATTGCCCCATTATCTAGCCATAAGGGGGGTAGCAGATAGCCCACAAAAAAGCCCATACGTTTCACGTGAAACATATGGGCCATAACTGAGCCATTTAAGCTATCTTAGTCAAACAGATCGCCTAACTTTTCAAAGAAAGATTTTTTCTTGGGCGACTGATGATGCTTGCTGTCACCATCTAAAGTGTCTTGGAACTGACGCAGTAAATCTTTTTGTTCACGGGTTAGGTTCACAGGCGTCTCAACCATGATACGGCAGATTAAGTCGCCTTTCATGGTGGTGCGTACAGGGGTGACACCCTTGCCGCGGACACGCAGTAGCTTACCACTTTGGGTGCCTTCAGCCACTTTGATTTTGACCTTGCCATCAAGCGTTGGGATTTCCACTTCTTTGCCGAGCGCCGCATCGGTAATACTCACAGGTACATCCATATAAAGGTCAGCACCTTGGCGCTTGAACACAGGGTGTTCTTTGACACGCACTTCAACATATAAGTCGCCGTTTTGGACGCCTGCGCCTCCCGCTTCGCCTTCACCGGCCAAGCGTACTCTGTCACCATCGTCAACACCGGCTGGGATAGAGACCTCTAGGGTGCGTGACTTATCTTTTACGCCAGTACCATGGCAGTCATTACAAGGGTTCTTAATCTCTTGACCGCTGCCGCCACAGTTAGGACAGGTTTGCTGCACTGCAAAGAAGCCTTGCTGCATGCGTACTTGACCATGGCCACCACAAGTACTACACGTTTGGATATCTGAAGCATTCTTAGCGCCTTTACCATCACAAGTTTCACAAGGGGCAGGTGCGGTAAAGCTGATTTCTTTTTTGCAGCCTCGTACGGCCTCTTCTAAGCTCAGCTCAATGACATAGCGTAAGTCTGAGCCACGGCGCTGACGACCACCGCCCCCACGAGATTGACCGAAGATATCACCGAAGTTACCAAAGATATCACCGAAGATGTCTTGGAAGTTACCCGCACCTGCGCCACCAAAGCCACCGCCACCCATGCCATTTTCGAAGGCTGCATGACCCATGCGGTCATAGGCTGAGCGTTTTTCCTTATCGCTTAATACTTCATAAGCCATCGAGGCTTCTTTGAATTTTTCTTCTGCATCAGGATCATCAGAATTACGATCTGGGTGGTATTTCATGGCCAGTTTACGGTAGGCCTTTTTAATCTCGCGCTCATCTGCGCTTCTATCAACGCCTAAAACTTCGTAAAAATCTCGCTTACTCATGGAGGCTCCTATCAACATGCCGGCTATGTTTCACGTGAAACACATTTATAGTTGGCATTAAAATGGGTACTAAACACACAATGGTTTAAATGATTCAAAATAATTAATCAATACTTTGCCTGTTTAATGGTGACAAACACCTCAATTATCAAGCAATTATGCTAAAATCGCCCTATTCTCCCTGTTATTTATTGAAGTTGATACCTCGCCTCTATGAAATCATTAAAATTTTTACTGATTAGCCTAGTTATTATTGCCGTTGTGATTTTTGCAGGATCACCTTACTACACTGCGTATCAACTCAAGAATGCTTATGACACCCATGATGGCGCTACTTTGACCCATCACATCGACTTTGAGCAGCTACAGCCCAATATCCAAAACCAGCTCACCAGCAAGTTTGCCAACACTTTGCAGCAGTATCCGCTGGTGGCACAATTGGGCGGTGAAGCATTAACCGAAGCGGCCGATGAGTTCATCCATGCGTCAGTCACTAAGGCGGTCACTGAGGAAAATATCCGTAGCCTAATTAATACCCAAGGCCAAGCCAATCAAGCCACCAAAGAGCTTGCTGCCGCGTGGGCTATTGCCAGTAATAAGGTGGATTTGCAGCGCTTGATTCAAGACATCATCGTGCAGCGCGGTGATATCAATGCGGTACTCAAAAACCAAATGCAGCAGATTATGAGTGCACAATCCACAGAGCTTGAAAGCCATGTTCAAAGTGGCGAGGACAGCGCCAAACCAAAGCTGTCTTACTGCGGCATCAACTGCTTTACCCTGTCAGGTCAAGTCAAAGGCTACCCGCTGACGCTACAGATGCAGCGTGAGGGTCTAATTGGCTGGAAAATTATTAACGTGGTGTTGCCTTAGCCGCTTAACATTTCGTTCGGCCTTCAGGCGTTAATTTAGCCCTAAAAAAGGGAGAAAACTTGGGTCTTTATAGGGTGCGTTAAATGCCGCCCCATCCTCTCGATAAATAGCAGGCGTAGCAAATACTGCCAGCCCTGCTGCCTTCACCTGATTTGCCTTTAGATGATCGATACCACTGCGACAGGTATTGCTCACAGGCTTGCCACTCATCGCTTCATCTAAGGCTTGTTTGCGAGCTGCTTTGTCAGCGGTACACCATATCTGACGCATTTGTTCTGGTGACTGCTCATAGTAAGGATAAGCGATGACTTTAACGGTCACACCTTTGGCATTCAGCTTGGCCATATCCTGATGTAGAACTCGGCAATAAGGACAATTGATGTCGGTGGCGACATAAATGACTGCTTTTTCGGTGGTGGTCGCTGGATAAATGACCAGATTGTCGTCATCAAGACTAGAGAGGACATGAAGGTTCTTCTTTTGTTCAAAATCAGCATCTAGACCGGCAAATTGACCATTTTCAATAACCGAAATCTCACCACTGGTAAATACAGTGGCCTCAGTATTAGTAATAAAAGGCTGCCCCTTTAAGGTTGCGCCCCAAATCACCCCTGGCACGGCGGTGTGATATAGCGCCACATCGGGCGTCATATTCTTTAATAGGCTGCTGTTTTTTAACATAGAGGCTCGCAAATCATCACTGACTGGCATCCCACTTAAAGTTTTGCTCGGTAATTGCTGCGGCGTGGGGACTTTTACTGGACTGGGATTGGGCTTTAATTCGCCTTGCAAAATATAAGCACCGTCAGCGGTGATGTGCAGTGGTGGCTGCGGCTCAGTTGAGGGATTTTGTACCAAGGTTATCTGGTACATAGAAGGCAGCTTTGAAGGCTGTATAGAGGCAATGGGCGTCATCATACCCGCATTACTCAGTATCTGCTTAATAAAATCCTGTTGCTGCGGCGTTGGCGCTTTTAATGGGCGGCTATCGTTGGCAGCAAGCTTGTCATAGGCCTCATTAAAGGCTGACAAATCAGCATGGGCTGAGGGCATGATGACCAAGGCCGATAGTAGAACTGGCATAGCTAGCGATAGGGTCAATGATTTACTGCATATGAGCCTAAGTGTGTTTAAAAAGTGCGACATGACAGCTCCTAATTTCAGCGCTTAATGCAATAACAAGTACTGAGGACAATTGACTTCCTCCCCTCTCTAAACCGAGGGGATTGTACAGCTAGACGGTCAAGCCCGACCGCAAGGATGTTCTTAGCGGCATTGATATAATAACAATAGCTTATTTATCCTACCCCGATGACTCTATTTGTTATATTTTGTTAGGCAGACAACGCCGGCTAGATTTCGTTTAGTCATTTACACCCTCGTCTACCCTGCCCTTACTGCGCGCAATCTCGTTAAGCAGCCTCATAAGTAGCCAAAAAAAATGGACACCTAAAGCGCCCATTTAAATAAAAAAACGAATAAACTTACTATCATTTAGAAGCTATTTACCTCATCTTCGGTCAAGAAGCGGCTATCGCCTTTCTCTAATCCTTCAAGTGTTATGCCGCCAATGCTGGCACGGTGTAGCTCAACAACTTTATTGCCAAAATAGGCCATCATACGTTTGACTTGATGGTATTTACCTTCGGTCAAAATTAGACGCGCGTGGGTCTCATCAATGAATTCTAATAACGCAGGCTTAGTCGGCTCATAATCGCCATCTAGCAAGATGCCTTGGCCTACTTTTTTGACCGCATGCGCTTGCGCTTCTTCATCCATAGCATCGGCTAAGGTTAATTCATACACCTTTTCATGCAGATGACGCGGGCTGGTCACTCGGTGTAGCCAGCTGCCATCATCACTTAAGATTAAGGCACCGGTGGTATCCACATCGAGACGGCCTGCGATACGCAAGTTACTCAGCTCAGGCACTGCGATAAGTTCAGTAACAATCGGATATTCTTTGGGTTTTAGGGTACACTCAAAGCCTTCAGGCTTATGCAATAAAATATAGCGGCTACCGGTCGCCACTGATAACGGCTCACCGGCCCACATCACTTCATCATTAAGCACATCAACGTGTACGCTGCCATCTTTTACTACTTCATCATTGACCGTAATCTCACTGGCGTGCAGCACTTTTTTCGCTTCTTTACGCGACAGTTCGGTGGCCTTGCTGATAAATTTGTCTAAACGCATTTATGGTATCCTTGGTTCTATAACTGAATGGGTCTACTATACAAAATAGCGGTAACCTCACTTATCAGGTATAAATATTTTTGGGTGGTTAATATGATTCACAGTTTAACACACCCGCTCTAGGTGCGATTGATGACTTTTTTGACCCGACCTATTTTTGGCAGTTTGTCTATTTTTATTTTTAATCAACCACTCACAAATCTATAGCCCGATAACCTATAACCCCTAACGCTTAAACCCCTAACGCTTATGACTTATCAAACCTTAGCTGCGCCCGTTAGCGCCCGACTTGAAATCAAGAAGTCTGACTTTATTACTTACGCCTATCCGGTTCACAGCCGTGAAAAAGCTATGTTTCACGTGGAACAATTGCGAGCCAAATATCCCGATGCCCGCCATCACTGTTGGGCTTACATAATCGGTGATCCCAATAACACCACCAGTGCCGGTTTCGATGATGATGGAGAGCCCAATGGGACTGCTGGGCGGCCGATCCTTAATGTGTTGCAGCACAAAAGTATTGGCAATGTGATTGTCATAGTGGTGCGTTATTTTGGCGGTATTAAGCTCGGTGCTGGTGGCTTGACTCGGGCTTATGCCGGCTCAGCTCAGGCCGTGGTAGATGAGATGAAACTCACTACTTATGTGCCGATGACTCAGGTTGAGATTGAGGCGGATTTTGCCAATGAATCGCAAGTGCGCTATGTGGTAGAGGACATGGGCGGTGAAATTGGTGATGTCAGCTATAGTAAGTGTGTTACCTTAACTGCCACTTTGCCAGAGGCTGATGTCGAGGCGCTAAAAGAGCGTTTGAGCATATATGGCAGGCTATTGGAGCAGGAATAACATAATATAACAAATCTCAGTAACCAATCGTTCACTGAAAGTTGTTGGTTTTTTCTCATTTTAACGGCATTATAGCGTTCTGAAAGGTTGATAACGACCCGTTGATGACGGAGAAGTTATTGGCCTTTTTCATCTGTATCAATAATATTTTTATACCAATAACAAGATGAGCTCATTGCTATGATCGATCTAATAAAAAAACAAATAAAATTACAAACAAGAATTGTGGCCGTAAAAGCTGCCAAAAAGAAAAGAGCCACCGCCAGATCTCAACTCTCATTGAGCAAAAGAGGCCAATTTAATCCTCCGCCTTTTAACCCTCCATTTTGGTTAAGCAACCCGCATTTGCAAACCATTTTGCCAAAGTTTGTTGCCCCACAGGCGCCTAAATACAGACGTGAAATCCTGCGCGACTCGTTGAATGAAAGCGATGTGGCCTATGACTTTTATGATGCACATCCGGTAGATAATACCGATGATAAAATCGAAACAACCCCGCTTGTGGTATTGTTCCATGGTATGGAGGGCAGCAGTGACAGCCACTATGCCCGAGTATTGGCGCATCAGATGCACGCTGAAGGGTGGCACTTTGTGGTGGCGCACTTTCGTAGCTGCGGCGGCGTCCCGGCTAAAGGCCGAGTATTCTATAACGCCGGCGACACCGCTGAGATTCACCACATGCTACAAACCTTAAGACAGCATTATCAGAATATCTATGCCGTTGGGGTCTCGCTAGGCGGTAATGCCTTGGCCAAATATATGGGCGAATACGCAGATGACGCACAGTGTGAAGCGGCAGTGGTGGTCTCAGCTCCAGTAGATATGTCTTCTGCTGCGGTAAGTATGCACCGTTTTGTCAGCCATAAGATTTACACCCCATATCTGCTCAATCCCATTATTAAAAAAGCCTTGCTCAATGAGATCAGTGAAGAGGAGATTGAAGCCATTAAGTCGGTCGATCGTATCAGTGATTTTGATACCATCTTTACAGCGCCGCGCCATGGCTACCGCTCAAATACGGATTACTACTATCGCTCATCGGCTCTGCCCCATCTTGGTGATGTGACCCACCCTATGCTGCTGATCAGTGCCAAAGATGACCCCTTTATCGGCTTTACCGCCACCGCCAATGATGTGTCTGACCAAGTCACTATCTTAGACACCAAGCATGGCGGTCATATTGGCTATTTGCGCTACCAACCCAAAGCCGCTAAAACCACTCGAAATGGCGCCGCTAAACCCAGCACAAAAGAGGGTAAGTTCGATATCAACTGGATTCCAGAAACCGTCAGTGCTTACTTTAAATCAGTAGGCATCGATGAGGCCGCTCACTCTTCATAAAGGCGGCTACTATCTGCCTATGGTCTCAAGAAAATGGTTGCGGGTGACGCCTTAGGCACGCCCGCTGCTTTGAAAGCAGGACAGTTTTGCGCATAATCTAAGTCCTACCTTCAATCTTGAGACCTGTGTATGTATCCTTTTTATCGTTATACCAAATCTATTGTTAAGGCGATTGTCGCCCAAAAAAAAGGGGACACCGTTGGCCTAGAAGATGTAGCCACAATGCAATTTCGCTGCAGCCTGACGGATATCGATAACTTCTTGGAGATGAATAACGGCCGCGTGTTTACCTTATATGACTTGGGTCGTACCGACTTTGCGGTGCGCAGTGGCTTAGGCAAGCAGCTGCTTGAGAACCGCTGGGGACTGGTGGTGGCAGGCAGTACCATTCAATACCGCAAGCGTATTCGGGCTTTTGACTTGGTCACCATCAAGACGCGTATTGCTGCTATTGATGAGCGCTGGATCTATGTGGAGCAGTCAATGTGGGTTAAGGGTCAGCCTTGCTCTTCGGCACTACTGCGTACCGGCGTGACCAAAGGTGGACGCGTTTTGCAGACCCAACAGGTGCTAGATGCGCTGGGTAAACCTGACTGGAAACTACCGCCCACAGGCTATGTGGCCGAGTGGATTAAAAGCGATGCCGATCGCCCTTGGCCGCCTAGTGTTTAAGCCCTCCCAGATGGCCGTTATCCCCCTCTAAATCAGTCGCTACATAAAAGACTAAGTGTCAAAAGGAACTCCGATACTGTGGGTTCTTTTTTTATGGCTGTGATTGTGGCTGTGGCGGTGATTGTGGGTGTAACTGTAATTCTGTATTTAAAATATTCGATGTATTTAAAGCATTCGATGCAAAAATGGGCCAAATTCGCATTATAAAAATACCCATGAGAGGTGTAGAATACCTGCCTTGCTTTGCTACAGATCCTATTGAGTTAACTGCTGTTATTCAGCAGAATATTGGAATATCCACTCATGAGCCCGTCAAACATTCCGTCAAATCCCCCTTTACATGGCCTTGCCGATACGCCGGCAAATAATCCGCTCAACAAGCCTCCTGCTCCTTTACACACCACTGCCAAGCCCAATATTAATAAGCCAGCTAAAGGTGATGGCAAAAACAATAAAAAATACGCCACTATTTGGCGATGGCACTTCTATGCCGGCATGTTTATTGCGCCTTTTTTACTCATACTCTCGTTATCAGCGCTGGGTATGCTGTTTATGGCCAATACAGTGGAGCCAAATAATGAGCTGCTCACTGTCTCCAAACAAGACACGATAACGCCTGTATCGGTACAGGCCCATAGCGCTTTGAGCGCTGTCCCTGATGGCACGCTAAAGCAATATATTGCGCCCAAAAGCGATCACAATGTGGCTTTATTTCGCGTGGGCTCAGAGACAGGCCAGACCATGGTCGCTGTCGACCCTTATAGCGCAAAAGTCATAAAAATCGCCCCTAGCGACAGCAACCTTTACCATACCTTTAACAATATCCACTCTGATTTACTTATCGGAAAAGTTGGTGATTATCTGCTAGAGACTGCAGCATCACTCACCACGCTACTGGTATTAACGGGTTGGTATCTGTGGTGGTACCGCCGTAAATCGATCAAAGCCATGCTGATTCCAGATGCCAAGCTAAACAACAAACGCTCAACCTTCGTCACCATACACGCCACTTTAGGCACTTGGCTGTCTGTTTTGTTATTGCTATTTTGTGTGTCGGGTATGGCCTGGGCAGGTATCTGGGGCGGTAAGGTGGTGCAGGCATGGAGTCAGTTCCCAGCCGGCAAATGGGGCAATGGGCCTATGCCCGCCTCCACCCTGCCCCCTACTCACGGCGAGGCTTTAAACAGCAGTGGCATAAAAGAAGTGCCTTGGATTCTTGAGCTAACCCCTATGCCAACGTCAGGCTCCACGCTTGGTGAAAAAGGCATTGACCCAAGCTTACCGATAACTCTAGATACTGTAGACAGATTTGCCCGTGACAGTGGGTTTGAGGGCCGCTATCAGCTTAATTTGCCGCAAGGTGAAACCGGCGTCTGGACCTTGAGTCAAGACTCGATGAGCTATGATACGCCAAGCCCAATGGCAGATCGCACCATGCATATAGATCGTTATTCGGGCAAGGTATTGGCTGATATTCGCTTCGAGGATTACAATGCCTTTGGTAAATTTATGGCCGCAGGCAATGCCATTCATATGGGCACTTTGGGACTGTGGAGCTTAATGGCCAATGTGTTATTTTGTCTGTCGGTCATTACCATATGTATCAGTGGTTATGTTATGTGGTGGCAGCGCCGTCCCAGTAAGCTTAATACCGCTGCAACTCAAAAATCAGGCCTAAATCCACCACCGAGCAAAGGCGATATCCCTTGGGGATTGGCCATTATCTTATTGATAGTATCGGTGATTTTCCCCACCGCTATTATTGCCATTGTGGCCATTGCGGTGCTCGACTTTGTAATTATCGGCCGATTCCCTGTATTAAAAAGGCTGCTTAAGTAGGCCAAGATAAGATGGTTTAGCCTATAGTCGAATTCATAGTGGCATAAACCAGCACTGCAAACCAATCAGAGCTTATCGCAACCGGTAAGCTCTTTTTTATTGAAATCTCTTTATGACATCCTAACGAGAGCCTAGTGTAAATGGTGGATAAATATGATTACAGCTCTATTAAAGACGCTATGGGTTTTATCCTCTATGATAAACCATTGCATTTACTGGCCTGTTATTTAATAGGCCCCAGATGACGTACAAGGATCTACATTGAGTCAAAAAACCACCCCTAATAAACAACTCGATCTCACCCAAGGGTCGATCGCCAAAACCATGCTGCTGTTCGCACTTCCCACATTGGGGTCGTCGATACTGCAGTCGTTAAATGGGTCGATAAATGCGGTCTGGGTGGGCCGATTTTTGGGAGAAGAAGCACTGGCCGCCACCGCCAACGGCAATATTGTCATGTTCATCTTGATCTCTTTTGTGTTTGGCTTTGGTATGGCCTCTACCATCTTGATTGGGCAAGCCATGGGACAGCGTGACAACGTGATGGTCAAGCGCACGCTCGGCACAGCCCTTGGCAGTATTATTCCTATCAGTGCCATATTGGCTACTATAGGCTGGCTATTTGCGCCCAACTTGCTCGATATATTAGGCACGCCAAGCAGTGCCTTTGATTTGGCATTGACGTATCTGCGCATGATTTTTGTGGCCATGCCGATCACCCTCACCTTCACTTTGATGATGATGGCGCTACGAGGGACGGGCGACTCTAAAACCCCGCTTTGGTTTATAGCACTGTCGGTGGCTATAGATTTGATTTTGACGCCTCTGCTTATCATCGGCGTTGGTCCTTTTCCTGAGTGGGGCATCTTTGGCTCAGCCTTTGCGACGGCTGTTGCCAATACATTGGCGCTGATTGGTATGATTATCACCCTGTATTTGCGCGGCTCAGTACTTGCTCTTAATAGGTCTGACTTACGCTTTTTGCGCCCTGATCGAGGTATTCTTGCCTCGATGTTTTCTAAAGGGTTGCCGATGGGTCTACAAATGATAGTCATCTCTTCGGCCGCATTGACTATGCTCTCGCTGATTAACCGCGAAGGGGTGCAGACGACCGCAGCCTATAGTGCTACTCAGCAGCTTTGGACCTATGTGCAGATGCCAGCAATGGCGCTCAGTGCCGCAGCCAGTGCTATGGTGGCTCAAAATATCGGTGCCAACCAATGGCATAGGGTCTCTGACATCACCCGTTGGGGGCTTATTTTTAACGTATTATTGACAGGTCTACTTATCGGAGCACTGACTTTATTCGATAAATCCATATTAAGTTTATTCTTGGGCACTGACAGTACTGCGTTGCCCATCGCCAGTCATATTCAGATTATGGCGACGTGGGGGTTTTTATTCTTCGGGATAGCTCAGGTATTCTTTGGTACGATGCGAGCAAATGGCTATGTGATTTGGCCATTGATGGTGATGGTCATCTCTATGTATCCGGTACGTCTTGGCTTTGCTTTTGGCTTCTACTCCTGGCTTGGCGCCGATGCATTGTGGCTGTCGTTCCCTGCGGGGATGGTGGCGACTGCGGTTATGGGTGCAGGGCTATATCTACATGGCAAATGGCGTAAAGGTCAGGTGTTACCGCCCAAAGAAGCGGCGCAAATCACTGAGGGCTACCGTGCTCAGGGAAGCTGTAGCGCCTCGTGTCGTGATGTGGCCTCCACTACGGCGTGGGAGCCTTTAGAGGATCAGGAGGTTGCGGCTCGTCGGTCTTGAGGGTGGGTTTCTGTAACCAGCCTTAAAAAAAACTTTAAAAATTCAACTATTCAGATATAGTATCTTATGCGTTATTTATGTCAATAACTATAAAAAGTGAGGACTTATTTGTGATAGATACGATAAAGCATTATATGGATATAACTAAGACAGAACTATCTGTGTCTCGAGACCAGATAAATATTGATCTAACAGATGAGCTTCTCTTTGGTGCCGTTTGTTATAAATATTTTTATAATGAGGGTAAATTTGACATTATAGATTTTAAAAACTCTTATACTGATGGCTCTAATGATGGTGGTATTGACTTTATTGCTGTGAATGAAGGTGATATATATAAAAGCCTAGTCCTTATACAATCTAAGAATGTCAAAGATTTTAACTCAAAAGACGAGATAAAAGATATTTTTACTAAAATGGCTCAAACTGTAAGTGATTTTCAATTTAATAAAGTAGGGTCTTTTAATAAAAACTTAAGACGTATCTATTCTGAGAAATATGATGATGCCGTTGAGGATGAGAACTCTATTCAACTTGTTCTTTTTATTAATACTAATAAAAGTGAAAAGTATCAAGATGAAATTTTACAACACTTGAGTAAGGTCGAAGCTTTAGAGAATTTTGATATATCAATTTTCTATAAAAATCAGGTAGAAGAGCATATTAAGAGTTTTGAAAATGGTCAAAGATATGTAAGTGAAGGGAAAGTAGATATTTACAAGGAGCATGGCTATATCAAGAACGGTACAAATGGGCTCTTAGTCAATATTTCAGCACTTTCAGTTCGTAACCTTTATGATAAGTTTAGGGATGATGGTCTTTTTGAACAAAACTTTAGATATTTTGTTCGTAATAAAAAGATAGATGATCAGATTAACGAATCTTTAAAGAAGAAAAGGGATAAGTTTTGGTTTTTAAATAATGGCATTATCATAGGCTGTAAAGACTTTCATCTAGATGGAGATAATATTAAATTAGAAGACTTCTCTATCATTAATGGATGTCAAACCACCACTATTCTTGGTTCTTATAAAGGCTCTAATGAAGATCTAGACTTTCCTATACCTTGCAAAATAGTCAAGCCAGATCAACAAGGTGAAGATTATTTTAACCGATTTATTGCTGAAATCGCCGAAGCATCTAACTCACAGAAGCCTATTTCTGATAGAGACCTTAAGTCAAACTATCCTGAACAAAGACAATTGCAGTCTGACCTTAAAGCAGAAGATCCCAAAATATACATGGAAATTAAAAGAGGTGAGGGTATATTACGCAAAAAGAACCTCCAACCTTGGCAAAAGGTAAAAAATGATACTTTAGGACAATTAGTTCTTAGTATTTTATTACAACGTCCTGGAACAGCTAGAAGTAGTAAGAAAAAGATATTTTCAGATAGAGCAACTTATAATAGTATCTTTAAGAGAAAACACGATAAAACAACTATTGTCGATATTCTACAGCTATCAGACTACTATGATAATTTCGTTAAAGAGACACTATTGAATGAGAAAGCCTCAAACATTGCAAAGAATGGTAAGTATTGTGTTCTGGCTATCATAGGCTTCTTAATCAAGTCCCGTCGTGGAACTATCGATTTAAAGTTAGATAGTAATAATACTGAGTGGGTTTCAGAGGTCACCAGTGATAGCCTATCAGGTCCACTTTTTGATCCAGAGAGACCTGATTATTATTTAAAGCCTTTAAACTCACTATTTAACGATATAGTAATGTTTCTTTCTTCACTATATGACTCACGCGGTGATACAGAGACATCGGTTACTAATTTTTTTAAAACTGATAGAAAATATTTCACTATTATCTTAGATAATGTTAGATCGCGAATGATTTTCGATGAATATGAGTATACGAAAATAAAAGAAAAAATGGATCAAGTTTTCTTAGCTGATAGGTCTTGAATCAAAAAGTAACTGTATTGATCCTTTTTAAATATTCAGGTCTAAAATAGCTCAATTATGACTATTATAGACCTGCCTACTCAATATTTTAATATCTACAGCCAACCAAACAACTGCTTAATCCAATGCCAAAACCCTTTTTGGCTTCCATTAGAACGGCCCTCAGTAGACTGGCTCACACGCTATTATTAGGAAGAGGTATTGAACCAGTGTTAGCTGACACGCCTGCTCAGCTATTTACTGCGCCGTTTGACGCTCTTTTATTGCCTGAACAAACTGCTGTTTATCTTTGGGCGACACAACAACACGCTTATCGCCATAATGGACAGCCAATCGATCCATAGACAACGCAGGCGCAGACAAGATGCTATGTGTGGGGGCAATATAATCGATATCAGACAACGGCACCTGCCATTTAAATAGTCCGCTTTTGACCAACAATTGGTGATCATCAATCGTATATACCGTATGAAAATAGCTGGGTAATAACATCGCCAGACTAAATAGCATCGGTAGCAACATCATAAATACGCTTTGTATAAAAGACACCTCACGGCGGCTTTTGTAATACAAATACGGTAATGCCAGTACCACCAGAGTAGTGACAATGAATACCCCATGTATCCATAAATCTATCTTAGAATAAAAAACCATCTCTGGCATCAGCATCCTCTTAAGCTTTGTTATCTAACTTTCGCTTCAGTATTTAATATCAGTTAAGCAAACATAACTTCTCGTTTACCAACTAAATACACACCATTCTTATCTCTATCTGATCAACTTCTGCTACAGTAAATAATAAGTACATTGCCAATAAGCTTCACTTATACCCAATACTATCAAAAGGGGTCACCATGAGCACCAAAAACCTATTATCTGACCTAAACCTAACCTGCCCCATCATCCAAGCACCAATGGCAGGCGGCGCCACCACACCTGAGCTGATCGCTGCGGTGAGTAACTTCGGTGGATTGGGCAGCTTGGGTGCGGGCACCACTGCACCTAGTAAGATTAATGAACAGATTAATCAAATCAAAGCGCTTACTGACAAGCCGTTTGCAGTCAATCTGATGGTATTGTCTGCAACTGAGTCGACCACCTTTGATACACCGATGCCAGAGTGGTTACAGGCGCATTACGATACGCTTAATATACCAGTGGATTTGCCTTCTCATCCGGCGCAATCTTTTGAAGCGCAGTTTGCAGTACTGCTCAACAATCCGGTTCCTGTGGCCAGCTTTACCTTTGGTATTATCAGCAAAGCTCAAGTAGAGGCACTGCATAACGTTGGCACTCAAGTAGTGGGCACCGCCAACCATCCGTTAGAAGCCAAAGCCTGGGCAGATATCGGAGCCGATGCGGTCTGTGTGCAAGGGGTCGAAGCTGGCGGGCATCGTGGCGGCTGGCTGCCCCAAAGTCAGCAAGACCCACTGGGTTTACTGACGCTAATTACGCAGACCAAGACGGTGACCGACGTACCGCTTATTGCGGCAGGCGGCATTATGAGCGCTGAAGCGATTAAAGCGGTACAGGCAGCAGGTGCGCAGTTGGCACAGCTGGGGACGGCATTTTTGACCACGACTGAAAGCGGTGTCAGCGACTTATATAAGGCACAGTTATTGAAAGTTGCCCAGGGTGAACGTCGGGCACAAACTCGCCTGACTCGACTGTTCTCAGGCAAGCAGGCACGCGGTTTAATGAATGACTATCTTGAGCGCTTTAGCTTCTATGATAACGAGACCCTGCCCGCCTACCCTCAGCTCAATGCCATGACTCAGCCGATGCGAGCGGCAGCCGCGACAGCCAATAATCCAGAGTATATGTCACTGTGGGCAGGGCAAGGGGTGAGTCAGGTTCAAGCATTATCGGTTAATGAGCTCATGACGCAGTTGACTAATGGTTAGCTGCTCTGCGCTTTAAGCTGACTGTGTGTCGCCCGCAGTAAGAGCAGTGGCTTGTTGTTAGTAGCAATTATTGAAATGATAATTTAATAATTGCTCATCAGTTAATAAAACTTAACATTTCCCCCTATTTAAATTTTCATCTTCATACCCATACTAAGAGTCACTAATGATTTATTGATTTGAGTTTTGGGGCATATTTATGAATGAACGAGTATCTGATAATCCTCATCAAGGGTTACGTATTCACACCAAATACTATCGTCTGATTTTTACTGGTCTGATGGCGCTATTGATGTCGCTGATCATTTCATCTGCGCTTATCCTATTAAAACAAGGTTATAGTCAGCACTTCTTTAGTGAGCTGATGCACTCATGGGGCACCTCGTTTATATTCGCTTGGCCCAGTGCTTATGTGTGTGCTTATGTGATTCAGACCAAAATACTGACCCGTATTCATTTCCATAATGATGACTAACGCTTATCAGTAACACCGCACATATTAGGTAAAAAGCCCCAAACGGTTAAGTTTGGGGCTTCTTCACTATGGTTTTTCACTTTAATGATTGACTGCTCTAATGGGCTTAAGCGGCCAATCGTAAGCATGCCGTTATTTTTTGCTAGAATCTGGCATACCTTTATAGAATCCAGATAGTGCACAGATATGTTTCGCCATTTTAATATGATGCTCAAACACACCTTTATCATAATCGTCTCTGCCTAACGCCAATAACCACGGTATCTTGTTATGGTTTCGAGTATATTGACTGACACTATATGCCCGATAATAACCATCCTCACAAAATACACGATAAGTGGTATCGGTGTACGCACCACTGGCTTTCACACTCCTTACTTCACCATAAGCAACATTTCTCGAGCGGTAAGGACTATCCACATCCAAATACTCTTTTTGGTTTTCAGCATTACCAAGTAACGGTGGTATCTCATTGACCAACAGCCAGCGCCGCGGTTTTTCTGAACCTACTACTGTGGTAGGCTCAACCTTTTTCACCGCATCCAAAATATCCTGATACTCTTGTGCCGTAGGTAAGCTTCTCATCGCTTGTTTGTCTATATTTCGCTGCTGTACCTCGTTTAGGGTTGCGCAGCCACTCACCGTTAACAGTGAAGCCAGTGCTATAGCTAACGTCTTTATACCTCTATTCATTGTTATACATCCTCACCATTCTCTGTTTTATCAACACTAGGCTTGGGCTATCCATTTCCATTCTCTAGCCCTTAGCCTATGACTTGACGCTATAGCGACTTAATTGGCGGCATCAAGCAGCTGGAATGGGAACGTCACCACATCAAAGGCTAGAGCGAAAGGCAATAACACCAGCTTGCCCGCCGCACTGGCACCATTGTTGGTGGTTGTGGTGGTTTTGCCATTGGTATAGATAGTGACCGGATAAGGCTTGGTTAAGGCACTATATTTAGATTGTATCAGGCTCAGATTACTGACTGCCGGATAGACACCACCTTTAATGGGTACGGTAAAGCAAAAGCGCTGGGCATTCATACGCTCATCACTTGAGCTACTGCACTCTTTACCGCCATTTTGTAAGAAGAAATTGTAATCGCTGCGCTGAAACTCATCTTTTAGCTTGGCATAAGACAGCTTCATTTGTCCTTGGAAGTGCCCGTCGTTATTGGGAGAGTAAAAGCGCATGTCATTATCAACGCGGATATTTTTAGGGGTTAGATTGGTCAATAGATTGACCATCTCCGGGCCGCCTTGGCTGAGTACATAGCTGTACTTTTCACCCACTATGACCACGCTACTTGAGGGCATATTGGCCAGCGGCGTGGTAGGGCGACCAAAGGCCACCAACTGATCCTCCACCAACACCTGCTCGCTGGTGGTGGTATGGCTGCTACTGCTTCCTGAGTTTAGCAGCTCAGTAGTGGCACAGCCTGATGCCAATAATAGCCCCATTAGTGAGGCGCTGCCTACCGCTAGTTTCAGACCCTTATTTGGCAGCTTAAGCGCTTTATTCATAAAATATCCTTATTTATTATGATGTTTTAAATCCAATATTTAGTATATATTATCAGTACGCTTGAGTGTCAATATCCTTTTACCAAACCTGCAGGTTTTTTGTATATGGTGCTGTGCTGAGTGGCTTAATACGTTAAGCCACGGCACCTGGTAATTGAGTTACTTTGTTCTTTAGACATGCCACTCGGTGATCTGGTGTGCCCTCTAATACTGGCTTTGTCTGCGCACAGCCATCATCTGCTATCGGACAGCGGGTACGGAACACGCAGCCTGAAGGCGGATTAATAGGGCTGGGTAAATCCCCCTCTAACAGCTGAATGGTTTTGTTCCGCTCAATCTGTGGATCTGGAATGGGCACAGCTGACATCAAGGCCTGGGTATAAGGATGGGTGGGATTGTCATATATGGCCTTATCAACACCAAGCTCGACGGCGTTACCTAGATACATCACCAGTACCCGATCTGAGATGTGCTTGACCACAGATAAATCATGGGCAATAAAGATAAGCGCCAAGCCCATCTCTTTTTGGACGTCTTGTAGTAGATTAATCACCTGCGCCTGAATCGACACATCCAGCGCCGATACTGGCTCATCACAGATAATCAGCTTAGGTCTTAAGATAAGAGCGCGTGCAATGCCTATGCGTTGGCACTGACCGCCTGAGAATTCATGGGGATAACGGTTGACTTGGTTGGGCAGCAGACCGACCTTTTTCATCATGGCCCGTACTTCTTGCTCGACCTCAGATTTTGGCATCTTGGGATAGTAAGTGCGTAATGGCTCGGCAATGATATCACCCACCGTCATACGCGGGTTTAGTGACGCTAAGGGGTCTTGGAAAATCATCTGGATGTCTTTTCGCTTAAGACGCATCTGCTTTTTGGTGGCGCCCATCATCTCCTCGCCATTGAACTTAATACTCCCCGAACGGGCAGTCACTAAGCCAATAATGGTGCGAGCCAGCGTCGACTTACCGCAGCCCGACTCACCCACCACGCCTAAGGTTTCACCGGCGAATAATTCAAAGGAGACGCCGTTGACGGCCTTTAAAGTCGCCGGCTTTTGCCAAAAATAGCTGCCTTTTTGTTTAATATCAAAGCTGGTCACCACGTCCTTAACTTGCAATAAAGGCGCGTCATTCACCACATCGATTCGATTGCTTGTAGTCTGTGTCATGGCTTATCCCTCTATGTTATTTGCAAGTTGAGCTTGGGCATCTTGCGGCTCTGTATTGGCCACATCTTCAGGCTTCCAGTGGCAAGCACGCTGTCTTTCATTGGGCAGAAATTCAAGCGGTGGCGGCACATCACGGCACAGCTCCATCGCATAAGTGCAGCGCTCATAAAAAGGACAGCCGGCAGGCAGGTTGAGTAGGTTTGGCGGGCTACCAGGGATGGTCTCAAGCTGACCGCTGTCATTATCAAGACGTGGAATCGCACGCAGCAAGCCTTTGGTATAAGGGTGAGTCGGATTGTAGAAGATTTCTTCGGTATGACCATAAGCCATAGTACGGCCGGCATACATGACCAATACCCGATCACAAATACCTGCGACCACGCCTAAGTCATGGGTAATCATAATGATGGTGGTGCCAAAGTCACGCTTTAGCTCATTCATCAAAGTCATAATCTGTGCTTGTACCGTCACATCAAGTGCGGTGGTCGGCTCATCGGCAATCAGCAGCTTAGGACGGCAAAGCAGCGCCATAGCAATCATTACCCGCTGGCGCATACCACCTGAGAATTCGTGCGGATACATGCCGATACGCTTGCGGGCCTCGGGGATTTTTACCGCATCAAGCATCTTGATGGCCTCCTCCCAAGCCTCTTTTTTGCTCATGCCTTTGTGCAAGATAAGCACTTCAGCCAGCTGATCACCGATTTTCATATAAGGGTTTAGCGAGGTCATCGGATCTTGGAAAATCATTGACACTTGCTCAGCACGCAGCTTGTTTAAGTGCTTTTGTGACATGCCTAGCAGCTCACGACCTTCGAATAATACTGAGCCTTTGGTCAGACCGTTTTTGGCAAGTAGCCCCATGATGGCAAAGGCAGTCTGTGATTTGCCCGAGCCGGACTCCCCTACGATGCCCAGAGTTTCACCTTGGTGAAGATTAAAATTTAGCCCATTTACGGCAGTGACCAGTCCATCTTCGGTCTTAAATTGTACCGATAAGTCTTTGACCTGCAATAAATCTGGCGCTTTGCTGTCTTGTAATACGCTCATAATGGTTGTCCCTGTATTGGCTATTTGGCTATTGGCGGGCATTACCCACTGTATTTTTTGTGGTTTTAACTCACTTATGTATGCACGTTATGGATTGAATTGGTTAACTCAAACCATTAACTAGCGATCTTTGGGGTCAAACGCATCACGCAAACCATCCCCAATAAAGTTAAAACAAAACAAAGTCACTACCAAAAACACAGAAGGTATCAAAATCTGCCATGGTGCCACCTGCATCGTCTGCGAGCCCTCTTGTAATAAAGCACCCCAACTGGTCATCGGCTCTTGTACACCTAAGCCTAAGAAGCTTAAGAAAGACTCAAATAAAATCATGCTAGGCACCAGTAGTGAGGCATACACCACCACCACGCCAAGTACGTTTGGCACGATGTGACGCATAATAATATTAAAGCCTGATACCCCGCCCACGTGCGCCGCTTCAATAAATTCTTTGCTCTTAAGACTTAGTGTTTGACCACGTACAATACGCGCCACATCCAGCCAAGAAACCAGACCAATGGCCACGAAAATAAGCATCAGGTTACGACCAAAGATAGTCACCAACAAAATCACGAAGAACATAAATGGAAAGGCGTTTAGGATTTCCAAAAAGCGCATCATAATCGCATCAATCTTACCGCCTAAGTAGCCAGAAGCTGCACCATAAACGGTACCGAATATCACCGCCACAGTGGCGCCTGCAATACCTACAAGTAGCGAGATACGACCACCAATGGCGGTACGTACCAATAAATCACGGCCCAAAGAGTCGGTGCCAAAATAATGCTTATTCTCTAATGATGGCGCCCCTTGCATATAGCCCCAATCGGTCTCTGCATAACCAAAAGGTGCAAACATCGGCACAAAAATCACAAATACTGTGACCAAAAATAAGATAACCAAGCTGGCAATCGCCGCTTTGTTTTTATAAAAACGACGCCAAGCATCCTGCCATAAGCTGCGTCCTTTAATGGCAGGTGCGGTGGGCGCTACTAAATCAATGGGCTTGTCAGTGATAACACTCATAGTCATCCTTGTTACTTAATCTTTTGCAGGTGAATGGGGTAAGTAGGCGTTAGGGCAATGGGCATTTCATTGATGCTTTGGCGAGCCTACTTAACGGCCTAGTACTTAATCTGTGGGTCAATAACTGCGTATAAAATATCGACAATGGCGTTAAAGGCAATGGTCAATACGCCCACCAAAATGGTTAAGCTAAGCACCATGCCATAGTCACGGTTTAAGGCGCCATTAACGAATAATTGACCGATACCGGGCAGACCAAAAATGGTCTCAATCACAATTGAGCCGGTGATAATACCCACAAAAGCAGGGCCTAAATATGAGATAACCGGCAGCATCGCTGGGCGCAGTGCATGCTTAAATACAATACGCTGCATCGGCAAGCCTTTGGCACGTGCGGTACGGATATACTGGCTGTTCATCACCTCAATCATAGAGCCACGCATGATACGCGCGATGCTGGCAGTATAAGCCAAAGCCAGTGCCGTCACCGGCAAGATAAGGTTTTGTACCGCCCCATCATTCCAGCCGCCACCGGGCAGCCACTTTAAAGTAATGGCAAAAATAAGTACCAACAGGGGCGCTTTGACAAAGCTTGGAATAACCACCCCGATATTGGCAAAAGCCATAACGATATAGTCAATCCATGAGTTTTGTTTTAAAGCGGCGACAATACCGAAGATCAGTCCGAGCACTAAGGCTAGGATAAAGGCATAAAGACCCAGCTCCACCGAAACCGGTAGCGCTTGTGATAACAGCTCATTGACGGTGTAGTCTTTGTACTTAAAGGAGGGGCCAAAGTCGCCCACTGCAATTTGCTTTAAATAATGCACATATTGCAGCCACATGGGGTCATTTAAGTGATATTTGGCTTCAATATTGGCCATTACCGCGGGTGAAAAGCTACGCTCGCCACTAAACGGACTACCCGGCGCCAATCGCATCATAAAAAATGACACGGTAATAAGGATAAACATGGTGGGAATGGCTTCTAATAGCCGCCGAAATATAAGCTTTAACATAAACCCTCTGTTATCAGTAACGCATTGATTCCGTTGTTAAAATCGATAATTAATATCCGTGTTTGGTGCTTATTCTTTATTTGCTATGGGTGTGTTTTACCCTTAATGCTTAGCAATGGCCAAGTCTTTGGCTTGCCACACATCTAGTGGATCGTTTTCTGGGAAGCCCACCACATAAGGCTTAACCAGACGTACCCCAACATAATGGAACATGTTTAGATTGGGCATATCCGCATCTAACTGTGCTTCAGCCTGTTGATATAGTTTGGCACGCAGCGTCGCATCGACCCCTTCAACCAAGGTTTGATTCATAATGCTGTCAAACTTAGCACTGGAGTATTTACCGTGGTTGTTGGTGTTGTCAGTCTTAAGTGTATTTAAAAACGAGGATGGTTCATTATAATCCCCACACCAGCTTGAGCGGGCAATGTCATAGTTACCCAATCGGCGGGTATCTAAGTAGGTTTTCCACTCTTGATTGACCAAGGTAACATCCACTGTGTCCTCCCCTAGCGCTTGCTTCATTAAAGCGCTAAAGGCCACGGCAATTTTTTTATGGTTGTCACTGGTGTTATACAACAGCTCAAACTTCAGTGGATGGCTGGCATTGTAGCCTGCCTCGTTTAATAGTTTTTTTGCCTCATCAATGCGCTGCTGTTTGCTCCAGCTCTCCCACTGCGGAGTGAAGTTCTCCATGCCATTGGTAATCGGCGGCGTCAACTGATAAGCAGGCGCTTGACCTTGCCCCATAATCTTAGTGGCAATGGTGTCACGATCTAAAGCCAAGGCCAAAGCTCGGCGTACGCGCGCATCATTAAATGGGGGCTTGACGGTGTTGTATTTGTAGTAATAAGTACACAATCTAGGTGCTACTCTGAGCTCATCGCCCAGCTCTTTTTTGAGCATATCAAACTGCTCAGGCGGTACTTCAGCACTGACATCCACCTCGCCTGCTCGGTAACGTGCCACATCTGTTGTGGGCGATGACAGCGGTAAAATGGTGACTTGATCAATTTTGGTGTTCGCATTATCAAAGTAATGGGTATTGCGGGTCAGCACAATTTTGTCGTTCACTGACCACTCGCTTAACGTATAAGGCCCATTCACCACGATGTGCTCAGGTGCCGTCCACTTCTCCCCAAACTCAGCAATGACCTTTTGAGGCACCGGCTTGGTAGAGGTGTGAATAAGCATGTCAGGAAAGTAAGGCACAGCTTCGGTTAAGGTAACTTGTAGCGTCTTGTCATCAAGCGCTTTAATGCCCAAGGTATCTACTGCAGCTTTGCCCTCCATGATGGCTTCAGCGCCCGCCACTTTGGCATCGACCAAGTAGCTGGCATAAGGTGCAGCGGTATTTGGGTCAATGAGGCGCTGCCAACTGTAAACGAAGTCGCCAGCGGTTACCGGATCACCATTACTCCACTTGGCATCACGCAGCTTAAAGGTCCAGACCTTATTGTCACTACTCTCCCAGCTTTCAGCCATACCAGGCACAGTTTTGCCTTCTCGGTCTGTATCGACCAACCCGGTGAACATCTGACGGATGATGTTGCCTTCTGGCACCGCTGAGACTTTGTGCGGGTCTATCGACTCAGGCTCGGCAGTGTTATTAATGACGATGTGCTGCGTATCGGCCAAAGCTGTCTGCTCAATCTGCTCAGAGGTCTTGGCTGTGCTACCGCTCTCTTGTGGGTTTTTGTCACCACACGCACTCAGTGATAGGCCAGCTAGGACAGCCATCACCAGTGGCAAGCGTGTCGGTAATGTTGTACGACTTAAAATCTTCATAATTTAATCACTTTTATTAATACCAAATCCAACCCTCATCGCAGCCACTCTTTTTTAGTCATGCTTGGCGATAGAGACATCCTTAATCTGCCAATTGCTCAAAGGATCTTGCAAAGGAAAATTGATCACATAAGGCTTAACCATGCTGAGCTTGACGATATGGAATACATTAAGCTGCGGCATATCAGCATCGAGCTGAGCTTCCGCTTGACGATACAGCTCTGCTCGCTGCTCGGCGGTCACGCCCTCTTTGAGCGTTTGATTCATAATGCTGTCAAACTTAACACTAGAATAACCGCCCCAGTTATTACTATTACCGCTCTTGGCAATATTCAAAAAGGTAGATGGCTCGTTGTAATCGCCACACCAGGTATAGCGTGCCAGCTGATAATTACCATTACGAAAGGTGTCCAAAAAGGTTTTCCACTCTTTGTTCATTAGGCTCACATCGACAAAGCCAATGGCCTCTTTTAGCAGCGAGCTTGTGGCCACAGCCAGCTTTTTATTGCCTTCATTGGTGTTGTACAACAACTCAAACTTCAGCGGATGCTGCTCGTTGTAGCCGGCTTCATTGAGTAGCTTTTTGGCCTCTGTAACCCGTTTTTTCTGATCCCAGCTTTGCCACTCAGGTGTAAAAGGGGTCATTCCTTGAATCGATGGCGGCGTGTATTGATACGCTGGCGTCTGACCTTGTCCCATCACTTTTTGGGTGATGGTATCGCGATCTAAGGCGATGGCCAGCGCTCGGCGCACCCGCACATCGTCAAAAGGTGGCTTTTTGTTGTTGTACTGATAATAAAAACTGCACAAGCTTGGTGAGACTTGAATTTGATCACCCAGCTCTGCTTTTAATTCATCAAACTGCTCAGTTGGCATGCCGGCACCAATATCAATTTCACCCGCTTTATAACGGGCCACATTGGTGGTCTCCGACTCAATCGGCAGTAAAGTAATGGTATCTATGGTGGTGTGGGCATTGTCGTAATAGGCCGGATTACGCTGCAGCACTATCTTGTCATTGACCGACCACTCGCTAATTTTATAAGGGCCATTGACCACTATGTTCTTAGGATCGGTCCATTTCACCCCAAATTTTTCAACCGTGGCCGGATGTACCGGAGAGGTTGAGGTATGTATCAGCATATCGACAAAGTAAGGTACCGGCTCAGTTAATCTCACCTCTAAGGTTTTATTATCCAAAGCCTTAACGCCTAACGTATCTGGGCTTTGCTTACCATTGATGATGGCTTCAGCGCCCACCACTTTGGCATCGACCAAGTAGCTGCCATATGGTGATGCGGTCTTAGGATCCACCACTCGGCGTAAGCTATAGACGAAGTCTTGTGCGGTCACAGGATCGCCATTTGACCATTTGGCATCACGCAGTTTAAACACCCAAACCTTGTTATCTTCACTCTGCCAGCTCTTAGCCATCGCAGCAATGGTCTTACCTTTAGCATCAGTAGTGACGAGCCCCACCAGCTGCTGACGGATAATATTGGCTTCAGGTAGGCCGGATATCTTATGCGGATCAAGCGACTCAGGCTCGGTACCATTGTTAATAACAATCTGCTGTTTTTCGGCCAAGACATTAGGGTCTATCTTAGCTGAGGCCCCAGCATTACTGGCCGCTTTGTCGCCACAGCCACTTAAAAAAACGGCCGTGGTTATCGCCGCAGTTAAGGTGATTGAAGGGAGTGCTTTTAAAGTCCTGCGCGAAGATGAGACCATACTTATATCCTTATTAGTTGTCACATTGACCATCGCTAAAATCAATACCGGATAAGCCGCTTGAGTGTCGACTTATCCGTTTGTCTATTTAATGAGGATGCGGCCAGCCGAAGACGGCTGGCGCTCAGGGATGCTAAATGTCGCAATAAGCCTATCAGTGATTAATGCTTAGCGATTTTTAGATCTTTACCTTGCCAGTTGTTTAAAGGATCATTAACTGGGAAGCCGACCACATAAGGCTTGATAAGACGAGGGCTTACATAGTGGTAGACGTTGATATTTGGCATATCTTTGTCAAGCTGTACTTCTGCTTGTTTGTACAAATTGGCACGCTGCTCTGGGGTAACGCCCGCTTTTAAGGTTTGAGTCATCAAGCTATCAAAGGCGGCACTTGAGTACTTACCTTGGTTATTACTGTTGCCAGATTTGACGATATTTAAGAAGGTAGAAGGCTCGTTATAATCGCCACACCAGCCCGCACGGGCCACTTGATAGTTACCATTACGGCGCGTATCTAGATAGGTTTTCCACTCTTTGTTAATTAAGCTTACGTCAACGAAACCAAGTGACTGCTTCCATAACGAGCTTGCCGCGACAGCGATTTTCTTGTGGTTGTCACTGGTGTTATATAACAGCTCAAATTTTAGGGGCTTAGATTCGCTATATCCGGCTTCATTAAGTAGCTTCTTCGCCTCTTCTACACGGCGTGCTTGATCCCAGTTTTGCCATTCAGGTGTGTTGTTTTCCATGCCATTGGTCGATACTGGAGTTAACTGATAAGCGGGCGTCTGACCTTGTCCAACGACCTTATCGGTAATGGTGTTACGGTCTAACGCTAAGGCCAGAGCACGGCGGACGCGCGCATCATTAAATGGCGGCTTAACGGTATTAAACTCGTAGTAGTAAGTACATAGCATAGGCGATACGCTTACCTCATCACCCAACTGCTCTTTTAAAGACTTGAACTGCTCTGAGGGCAATTCTTCATTCGTCACATCAATCTCACCAGCCTGATAGCGTGCCACGTCGGTGGTGCTAGAGGGGATGGCCAGCATGGTAATTTTTTCTAGGGTGGTGTTGGCATTGTCGTAGTAGCTCTCGTTACGGGTTAACACAATCTTATCGTTGACCTGCCATTCGCTAATTTTGTATGGGCCGTTGACCACGATATTGGCCGGATCGGTCCATTTATCACCGAACTGCTCTACCGCTTTTTGGTTCACAGGTTTTACAGAGGTATGGATTAAAGTGTCTGGGAAATAAGGCACAGGCTCTGATAAAGTCACTTGTAAGGTTTTATCATCAAGGGCTTTAACCCCTAAGCTATCTACCGCAGCTTTACCTTCCATGATGGCCTCAGCGCCCGCCACTTTGGCATCGACTAAGTAACTGGCATAAGGGGATGCTGTATTGGGATCTAACAGACGGCGCCAGCTGTACACGAAGTCATTGGCAGTAACCGGGTCACCGTTTGACCATTTGGCATCACGAATTTTAAAGGTCCAAACTTTATTGTCTGTGCTCTCCCAGCTTTCGGCCATGCCAGGAATGGTTTTGCCATCTCGGTCTGTGGTGGTTAGACCCACCAGCATTTGACGAATGACTGCCGCTTCTGGTACCCCAGAGACTTTTTGTGGGTCTAATGACTCAGGCTCAGCTGCGTTATTAATAACCAGCTCTTGCTTATCGGCTAAAACATTGGGGTCTACTTTGGCTGAACTGCCACTGCTGGCTGATTTATCACCACATCCGACCATCATCATCGCTAAGGCTAACGTGGTTGGAAGAAAAACTGTATTCACTAAAGAGGTTGATTTACGCACAATAAAATCCTTTTGGGCAATGGCAAATATAAGCTTTCATGTAAAGCTTGCATAAACGAATAAAACAACAATCTAACAAAAACACGATAGTTAATAAAACACACTATCTTACAAAAGCTCAAACCTAACTAACAAGCTAATTCTTTTTGGCAACTAAATTACAGACTTGTTATTCATTGTAGTTATATTAATAAAAAAAATATATGAGTCTGTCAATAAATATTCATGTATCTGTGATACACAAAGTCACTTATTAAAAATCAAAGTCAATAGCAGCAAGGCTTTACACGACAATACACCTTTGATTTTTTATTTATTTAAAACGATAAAAATCGACTCGATTTTGACAATATCCTAAAAATTAGCAAACTTTTGTTTGCTATTAACAGCATTACCCAGAGTTTATCCATCGCTATTGGCCTAAAAACTGTTACTCTTAACCGCTATAAATACTCAATGATTAATTGATTAAATGATTAATAAACCTTGCACTCAATTTGCCGCTTTCGCTGTATCTTAAGCTGCGTGCCGAGAAAATTATGACCCAGCCTGCCCCTAAATCGAACCTGCCCGCCTCTGATCCTAATAGCGCAGTCGCTCTAGCCTCACAGCCCAATGGCGTCCGCCCCAGCCCGCTTGCCTGGATAAAGTTTTTTGATAACAGCTTATTAATCATTGCCGCCACGGCCTTGGCGCTGGCCTTGATATTTTTTGTGGCTTATAACTGGACAGCGATGGGCAAGATGGGCAAATTTGCTCTGGTTCAGTCGGCCTTGATTGTCAGTGTGCTGGGCTACGTGGCCTTTGCCTATAAGCGGAGCACAGTATCGGCTCAGCATAAAACTTATCTCATCGAGCCGTTGCTGCTACTTATCGCAAGCGTAGTGGTGGGCAGCTTATTGGCGTTATTTGGTCAGATTTATCAGACTGGGGCTGACAGTTGGCAGCTGTTTTTTTATTGGGCGTTGCTGATTACACCTTGGGCAGTTATCGCCCGGCTGCCAGCTTTATGGCTATTGTGGCTGCTACTGATTAATGTCAGTCTTAAGCTGTCCTTTGCCGATGTCAGCTTTTGGTTTGTTGACTCTTGGCTAGGCACTGGAATGGATTACCAGCTGTTTCGTGGGGTGTATCTGATGCTGATGACCGCGATAAACTCTGTGGCACTTTTGATGGCTTTATCGGCAGCTGTTAATGGTTTTTTTGGCCAAAAGCTATTGAACACCTCGATATTTAATAAGCTGTTTTTTTATAAAAAGGCCAATTCAAAAAATCTACCCCAAGCCGCCTCTTCTGCTTCTGCTGACGCCAACTTTCAGTCCACCGCTCTGCCTTGGTCTGTTTATTTGGTAGGATTATTGGCCACTTATTTTGCCACCCGGCTGGGATTATTTGCGGTATTACAACAAAGCTTTCATCTCGATATGATCAGTATCGCCTGTCTAAGTCTGTGGCTGGTATTTATTGGTTTTTTCTATGCTCAGTTTCGTCGTCGACGCACGGATTTATTTATGCTGACCTGCCTGTCAGGGTCGGTTATTATCGTTGTGTTAGGGCTGGCAACTCGGGTACTGTCGCAGTTTATGAGCACCAGTGCTTTATTTATCTTGGCATTGTTACTGATTGCCATGAGCGCTTATGCAGTCAGTTGGCTGCGTAACTTGCACAGTCAACAGCCACCGAATCAACAGCCGCCCAGTGAACCGCTAGACACACCAAGCCGCGTACAGCAGACGCACGCCAAGCAGCTGCCCGCAAACGTACCCAATGATTTGGCCACCAAGCTCACCCCACCCACCCCCACTGCATCGAAAACCCCCTCCTCTTCGCAAAATACACCTTGGTATTTGCAGCTGTTTTTGATCTTAAGTGGCCTATTGGCTGGTGGATTGATCAGCGGCTTTATTGTTTTATTACTAAACGTGGCCTTAAAAGACGATATCATTAAGCTAACCGTTGGCCTGTTATTACTGTTTGTCAGTTTTGTGCTGTCACGCCAAGAATTATTTATTCGTCGTGACCTGAATACACCCTCGAAACAACAAGCATTTAGCGATAGTCTGGCGTTTGCCTTGAGTCTGTCAGGTCAGGCGTTTTTGGCGGTTTTCTTGTTTGAAATCATCGATGATATTGCCTTAAGTATCGCCGCCTTTATGCTGATGCAGGCGCTGCTTCTTACGTTATTCACCGATGTTTTATCACGATTTTTTAGCAGTGTTATGGGGCTTTTAGCGCTCGTATGGCTACTGGCTTACGTGCAGCTTCCTGAAGCGTCACCGGCCATATTGGCATTGCTTGCTGTGCTTTTTGGCGTGCACCTACAGAGTGTCAAGCAGCCCTTGAAAGGAATAAAAACCCTCTCGCCGTCACTACTAAATGCTATGGCTTATGCCACAAGCTTTGTTTTACTTCTTATCTCAGTGGTATTTATTGCCGCTGAATATCAAGACGGCTTGATCGGTATTGGCTCAGACTTTCAGTACCGTTATGCGCTTGCACAGCTCTTACTGACCTTAAGTAGTCTTTACGCCGCGTATATCATTTTGCAGCGCTATCAACTTAAGAGTATCTCAAAAACAGGCGGCTTAATTGCACTGGCCATTGGGCTTCTTGCCGTGGTTTCAGTCTATGTTTCAGGAGTGCTTGCCAGCAGTTTGGTCATCATTATTGCCATGGCCAATCAAAACCGTACCCTACGGGGTCTGGGTATTAGCGCCTTGGTCGGCTATATCTTCTGGTACTACTATCAGCTAGACAGCAGCTTATTGTTAAAGGCCGGCTCTATGCTGGCCGTCGCCGCCGCACTGTTTATGATCCGGTGGGCCATGCGGCGCTTGGTGGGGATACCTAAGTCGACTGAGCACCTCACTCAAAGCCACCTGCCCCCTCAAGCGGATGCCCAATCGCTTATTTATGCCAATGTGCGTACTTATGCCAATGTACCTACTACAACTCGTGCTTGGGGCACAAACCTTGCCGCCGCTATATTAGGGCTACTTCTGACGTTAAGCGTAGTCAATATCAGTATTGCCAAAAATGAGAAGCTACTGGCCACAGGAGAGAGCGTTTTACTAAAGCTTGCACCTGTAGATCCACGCAGCTTAATGCAGGGCGATTATATGGCGCTTAATTACGCCCTATCTGAGCAGATAATTCGCGCCCTTGAGGCTCAGTTGGTAGCAAAAAACCCCGATCAAAAGGGTGGATCTGAGGTGTATAACCTATCGAAAAATGGCTGGGTAATTGTCAAAAAAGATGCTCAAGGCATTGGGCACTTTGTACGCTTGCAAGACACCGCTCCTACAGAGTCGAATACGCTAGGCCCTCATGAGTTGGCTCTCTATTATCGGCTGCGTCATGGTGAGGTGAGGCTGGCCAGCAATGCGTTTTTCTTCCAAGAAGGTCACGCCAAAGCATTTGAAAAGGCAGAGTATGGCTTATTTCGGGTTGGCCCATCGGGTAAGCTGTTATTGACTGATATGGCCGATGACACGCGACAAGTGATTACAGGCAGCTCTACTGACCCTACCGAGGCCAATTAGACCAGCTATTGTTTTAAAGGCCGTTTATGTTAAACACCCTACCATTTAGACTGCTGATAACCGCTGTCTTATTTTTTAACCAAACACCGGTTGATGCGCACACACTTGCTTTGCTACTGTGAACCAACTCAAGGATGTAATACTCTAAAAATGGATAATTGAAACAACAACTTAAATAATAAAGGACTTGAATATGCGCGCAGCCAGTTATACACAGTTTGGCAAACCCTCAGACGTACTTAGCATAACAGACCGACCCATTCCTGAGCCGGCACCCCATGAGGTTCGTATTAAGACCGTTTTGGCCACCATTCACAATCACGACTTAATCACCATCCGTGGTCAATATGGCGACAAGCCTAACTTGCCTGCCATTGCAGGTAGTGAAGCGCTGGGCGTTGTCGATGCGATTGGCTCTGAGGTAGAAGGCTTTGAAGTCGGTCAACGTGTGGCGGCAGCCAGCGTACACGCCACCTGGGCTGAGTACTTCACTGCACCGGCTAAAATGGTGTTCCCTATTGCTGATGCCATTGACGATGAAATCGCCGCTCAGCTGATTGCGATGCCGCTTAGTGCCCTAATGCTGCTTGAGTTTTTAGAGCTTAAAGCTGGGCAATGGGCACTGTTAAATGCAGCCAATGGGGCGGTGGGCAAATCATTTGCCATGCTCGCAGCAGCGCGCGGCGTCAACAGTATTAGTCTGGTGCGCCGAGCAGAAGCGGCAAACTCTCTTAAAGAGCTGGGAGTGGCACATGTGGTCGATGTGTCTGAATCTGACTGGCAAGATCAGGTTCGCAAAATTGTTGGCGCCGCCCAAATTGATGCCGCAGTAGACTCACTCGGCGGTGAGGCCAGCAATGACTTATTAACCTTACTTGGCAGCGGCGGCACTCTGGTATCTTTTGGTGTGATGGCCGGCCAGCCTATGGTATTAAACCCCAGTAATTTGATATTTAAAGAAGTGGTCGTCAAAGGCTTCTGGGGCAGTAAAACCAGCCGTGAGATGAGTCTGGACAATAAGCTGCGCCTGATTGATGAGTTAAAGCAGCGCGTGCTCGAAGGCACGCTGTCTTTACCTGTACACGCTATTTATACGCTAGATGACATCACTACTGCCGTGTCTGGTGAGGTACAAAAAGGTAAGAAAGGTAAGGTGCTACTAAAGCCTTAACCTCTCTTTTTTGGCCGCATCTGTTACAAAAAACTGAATCAATTGATGCAACGCTCTTATAATAACCAACAAAAAAGCACCCAATCGGGTGCTTTTCTATTTATAAACCTGTTATCTAGGGTGAGTCAAAGAGGCATTTAGTGCAAGGAAGGTGAGCGCAAATTGCACATCAAGTGCATTAAGCGAACCTGACACCGCAATAAACGTCTATTTGACTCAACCTAACTTGTCAATTATTCCCACTCAATAGTCGCCGGCGGCTTGCTCGACACATCATAAGTCACACGAGACACATCTTTGATCTCATTCATGATGCGGTTACTGACCATCTCGATTAGCTCGTATGGCAGATGCGCAAAGCGGGCGGTCATAAAGTCGATGGTTTCAACCGCACGTAGCGCGATAACCCACGCATAACGGCGGCCATCACCCACCACGCCGACAGATTTCACTGGGGTAAATACCGCAAAGGCTTGCGCTGTTTTCTCATACCAGCCTGAGCGCTCAAGCTCTTGCATAAAGATAGCATCGGCTTGACGCAGGATATCGGCGTATTCTTTTTTGACTTCGCCTAAGATGCGTACGCCTAGACCTGGACCTGGGAACGGATGACGGTAAATCATTTTGTGTGGTAAGCCTAAGGCAATACCCAGTTTACGTACTTCATCTTTGAACAGATCACGCAGTGGCTCAACCAATTCAAACTGCAAGTCATCTGGCAGACCGCCCACGTTATGGTGGCTCTTAATCACATGTGCTTTACCTTGGTGTGATTTGGCAGATTCAATCACGTCTGGGTAAATGGTACCTTGCGCTAAGAACTCAACCGGCTTACCGTCGCTGCCTTGGCTGATATCACGGGCGGCATCGGCGAATACATCAATAAAGGTTTTGCCGATGATTTTACGCTTAGCTTCCGGCTCACTCTCACCCGCTAATGCGCTTAAGAAGCGATCTTCAGCATCGACACGCACCACTTTTACGCCCATATTTTCGGCGAATACTTGCATCACTTGGTCGCCTTCGTGCAGACGCAGTAGACCATTATCCACGAACACACAAGTCAGCTGATCGCCAATGGCTTTGTGTAATAAAGCCGCCACAACTGAGCTGTCCACACCGCCTGATAGGCCAAGTAGAACTTGCTTATCACCGATTTGCTCTTTTAATTGCTCAACACGCATATCGATGATGTTGTCTGGCGTCCAGTCACCGGCGCAGCCACACACTTGATGCACAAAGCGAGACAATAACACGTCGCCTTGTAAGGTGTGCGTTACCTCTGGATGGAATTGTAGGCCATAGTATTTTTTGTCTTCATTGACCATCACGGCGATGGGGCAGCTTGGCGTACTGGCGACGATATCAAAGCCTTTAGGGGCTTCAACTACTTTGTCACCGTGGCTCATCCACACATGCAAGCGGCTGTTGTCTTTGTGCTCATCTTCAATGCCATCAAGTAAAGCACTATGGCCCGTCACATCAATGGTAGCCGCGCCAAATTCATGCACATCACTTGCCTGAACCTTACCACCGAAGTGATCGGCCATGGCCTGCATGCCGTAGCAGATGCCTAAGATCGGCACATTTAAATCAAACAAAGCTTGATTGATTCTTGGGCTATTTTCGTCGTGCACACTTTCAGGGCCACCTGATAAGATCACACCTTTGGCACCGAATGCTTCGATACGATTGGTATCGATATCATAAGGATACATTTCGCAGAATACGCCCGCTTCACGAACACGGCGGGCAATCAGCTGGCTGTACTGTGAGCCATAATCGATAATTAAAATGCGGTCTTCTTTGATGGTGGGTGCGGCTATACTCATAATGTCTTCCAGTCTTTGAATAAAGAATAACTAGCAAAAATTTTAGCGCCTATTTTAACAAGTTTATGCGTTATGATGGGGATTGTATGACAGAGAATTATGTCGATATCACAAATAAATTGTTATAAAGGTCTTCTATTATGAGATTAAAAAGCGCAATCGTATTTTTTATCATAGTATTTATTTTAAATAATCTACTTAACTGGGTGTTATCGCTGGGTCAAGACTTATCGTATATCGCCATTTTAAGCATGGTCACGACAGTACTGTTTTATTTTTTGATGGCCATGCGAGACAAATGGTCCAGCTAGAAAGTCTGCACAAAACAATAACGGGCGCATGATTGGTTGTTAATTTGATAGGATAAATGGCTTGGCAGCTTATCATCCTAATAGTGGCGGTTAGCTTTAATGGTGCTCCTAAGTTTCGATAATGACTTTTAATGTAGCGGGTGGCTTTTATAATTAAGCCAGAATAGGCTTTAAAAGTTGGTTACTTTAGCGGCCTATCTGGTATGTTAATATATAGGCACCTATTAGTTTTATTAAAAGATTACCCCATCACTATTAATACAGGAGTCAACACATGACTAACACCAGTGGCCGTAAAGACAGCCACAAATCCAATCGACCCTCTCATTTGGACTCAGACGATTATTTACCTGACTTTATTAGGGCCACTACCCGGCATACCCGGCCACCTCGCTTAGGGACTTTTAATGCAGGTATGCAAATCTCGCAGCGCCGTCCCGATCATGAGCCTGATACCCGTATTGATAAGTTCACCTTTGGGATGGTATTGGCCATCTTATTGGGTATCTGTATCCCACTAATTTTCTTCCCAGAGCAAGGTAAAGAGTGGGTCGGTATTGCCCGTAATTTTGTCACCACTAATTTTGGTTTTGCCTACCTCACCTTTGGGGTGCTGGCGATGATGTTTGTGATTTACATCATCTTCTCTGATATCGGTAAAATTAAACTCGGTCGCCCAGAAGACACCGCTGAATTTGGCGATGCCTCTTGGGCAGCCATGCTATTTTGTGGGGGTATTGGTGCCAGTATCCTGTACTGGGGCTTAATTGAGTGGGCCTACTATTACCAAGGACCACCGTTTAATATTGCCGCAGGCTCCCCCGATGCCATCCGCTGGGCGACCACTTATGGCATATTCCACTGGGGCCCTGTGGCTTGGGCCATCTATCTGGTACCGGCTGTGCCTATCGCCTATTTTTATTACGTGCGCCAGACCCCAGTTCTCAAAGTCAGTCAGACCCTAATGCCCTTATTGGGTGAGAAGCTTGCCAGCAGCAACTGGGCTAAAATGCTCGATGTGCTGTTTGTGTTCGGTATGGTTGGTGGTGGTGCGACCACGCTAGGTTTGGCCTCACCCCTAATTAACGAAGGTCTGTATAACTTATTTGGCCTACCGCGCAACATTACCATGCAGTTGGCGGTATTGTTCGTGACCACCATGATTTTCGCTTATAGTGCCTATCAAGGTCTTAAAGGCGGTATTCAAAAATTATCCAATATCAACTTTTATCTTGCCGTAGCCTTCTTGCTATTTATTTTAGTAACAGGCCCTACCGTCTTTATTTTTAATACAGGTCTAGAGGCTTTGGGACGCTCCCTTACTGAAATGCCGCGGATGATGACTTATATTGAGCCGTTTAAAGACTTTGGTAGTTTTGGCTTTGAGCACACCACTTTTCCACAAGATTGGACCGTGTTCTACTGGGCATGGTGGCTAGTATTTGCACCCACTATTGGTCTATTTATCGCTAAGATTTCACGCGGTCGCACCATTCAAAACATGGTGGTGGGCTCTATGTTCTACGGCTCATTGGGCTGTGCAATGTTTATGATTATCTTGGGTAACTATGGCCTATATTTGCAGCTAACCGGTACCGTCGATGTGGTATCAATTTTAAACAATGAGACAGCCACGGCAGCTATTTTTGCGATTTTAAATAGCCTCCCCATGTCGTACTTGGTCATATCGGTATTTACCTTCTTGGCCATCATCTTCACCGCGACAACCTTTGACTCTATTTCCTATATTTTAGCGTCTGTGGTACAGGTAGAAGTGGATGATGAGCCGCACCGCTGGAACCGCTTATTTTGGGCATTTACCTTGTGTCTACTGCCAGCCATCTTGATGTTCTTAGGCGACTTGGCCACACTACAGACCGCCTCCATTATTGCTGGTGCGCCACTGATTATCATCTTATCTATGATGATGTTATCGCTGATTAAAGCGGCCCGTTACGACCTACATTATCAGCCAGATTACAACTTGAAAACCATTCATATTGAAGAGCTGGCCGAAAATGCACCTTGGGAAGAAGGCGAAACCTCTGAGGCTCCTGAGGGCTCAGTATTGGCACAGCAAGAAGAGTGGGAAACCATGATTGAGGATGAAGAAGCACAGCTTGCTGAAGAAGAAAAGCAAGATGAGCTCGATAAAGGCTCAGATAAATAAGTTAACTATTGGCTACAATTATTGGTCAGCTAGCCAGATAGCCAGAGCCAGATAGCCAGAGCCAGATAGCCAGAGACAGTGCCTTTGTAAATCGTCTAAAACCAAAGCGGCGGGATTCATCAATGAATCCCGCCGCTTTTTATTTCATGTTGCAACTGCTTTAGTGATTTAGTGCCTGTTTGATCCGCGCCAAGCCTTCAAGCAATACCGACTCTGGGCAAGCCACATTAATACGCATTTTTAGATGCCCTTCATTACCATAGCTGATACCGGCATTGAGCTCGACCTTAGCACATCGTAAGCTGTCATATAGCGCCTGATTGTCGTCAGCATAAGCTGAGCAATCCAGCCAAATTAGATAGGAGGCCTCAGGGCGCATCACCTTGATATCGGGCAAATGTTTGGCCAGATAATCTACCGTTAACTCAATATTTTTTTCAATATAAGCCAGCGCCTGCTCAAGCCACTCACCGCCCTGCTCATAAGCACTTTGCATGGCGCTATAAGCAAACATATTTAGCTCATATTCATCGTTTAAGCGCTGCTGATTGCTGATTTGTTTTAATAAAGCTTTGTCTTTTGCAAATATCATCGAGCCTTTGATACCCGCAATGTTAAAGGTTTTGGTCATCGAGGTTAGGCTGACCACCATGTGCTCATAGCCTGATGCCAAACTTAAAAACGGGGTAAAGGTATGACCAGTTAGGGTTAGATCTTGATGAATCTCATCACTGACAATGGCAACTTGATACTTTTTACACAGCTCAAGCACCGCTTTTAGCTCATCTTTGGTCCATACTCGCCCGCCCGGATTGTGCGGATTACACAGTAAAAACAGCTTAATTTTATGCTTCTTGATTTTGGCTTCGATGTCTTCTAAATCAAACTCATAACGCCCGTTGACCTCTTGTAATGCCGAGCTGACAACTTTACAGCCATTTAGCTTGGTCTTGGCCACAAATGGTGCATAAATCGGATCATTGATCAGTACTGCATCGCCCACCTCAGTAAACAAATTGACCAGTAACGCAATACTGGGAACCACGCCGGGCGAAAACAGAATGTTACTGGCCTCAAGCTCTAGACCATAGCGGCTGCTGTGCCAATTGATAATCGCCTGATATAAGCGATCGGTTTGTTTGGTGTACCCAAGAATGCCATGCGTAATAATCTGCTGTAGACTGTCTAAAATAGGCTGAGCGGCCTTAAAATCCATGTCAGCCACCCACAATGGAATGGTGTCATCTTCATAATGCCATTTGAGCGAGCCGGTGTTGTTTCTGTCGATTACTTCATCGAAATTGTACTGCATGGTGGGGTTCCCGTAGTTAATGTCACTTGTGTCTATGTTTAAGTGCTTTAAGTATCTATCCGCTCAAGCTCGATAATTGCTTTATTACGATAGTATAAGTCATCACGCACGCTAAAGCCCAATCGCTCCCAAAAGCCATTACCAATCTCATTGCGCTGAAAAATAAACAACCCAACTTTGCTAATAGACAATGCCTTCATCGCATCCATTACATGATTAACCAGTACCTCGCCGATGCCTTGATTGCGGTAATCAACATCGACAGCAGTATGATAAATATAACCACGCCGCCCATCCTCTCCTGCGATAATCACACCGATAATTTGGGTGCTATCTTCTCGCTCAACCTCTACAACAAAGCTTAGCGTTGGATTGCGCTTGAGCATCCTTGCTATACCGTCTTTAGAGTCATCAACGTCATTTAAACCCATATTGGGTGTGTTTATCCATAACTGGTATACAGCCTCGTAATCGTCGAGGGTCATTTGGCGGATGCTCATGGGATTGGCCTTGTTGTTGGTCTAAGATAGTTAAAAGAATAACATTAAAACACCCACTTCTATGGTGTATATTAAGATTACAATTAAAGCGTTACCTATCCATTTTCAGCCCATTAATACTTTGATTTAATTTACAGAGATTTATCACTATGACCTTATTTAATACAGCATCACCTAAAGCATTAGCCGCGCTTTTATTCGCATTTGTAGTACCACTTACGGCATGTCAAACCACATCAACTAGCCAACCAAATATGCAATCAACCCAACAAAAGTCCAAGATAGCTGCGGATATAGAAAAATTAACTTATGACTTAAGCTTGGTTGAGGAAAATCATCTCGAAACTAAACTTGCAGGCGATACTTATATTTTGGACACTTTTATCGTGCCTTTTGAGCAGCCTTATTATGTGTTGGTGCGCCGGACAGATGAAAAACGTATTAGTAAAAATGCGGCAGAGTTAATTGCTGAGACTTATATTCAGCCACGTGGATGCACGGAACCATTGAAACGCCGTGAAGACTTAGATAAGCAAAATGCAAAAGGCTCTGTGCATTTGGTAGGGATTGAGTGTTAGATAAGGTTTATTAAGCAGCTATTTTAAATGGCAACTTAACTATCAGCCTATGCTAATTTCTTTCCATGATAGGTGAGGCTATCGTGAAATTACAGCCCACCTACTTCATAAGGAGTTGGAAATGCAAAATGAATCATACTCTTCGGACGCTCCAGTTTCTAAAATAGACGACGATGAGTTCTCACGTTGGAGTTTCTCTGAAAGAGTTGCTCAAGTTATCGCTGACAGGAAAGACTCAAGCAGTATTGTTATTGGTCTATATGGTGCATGGGGTGATGGTAAAACTTCAGTACTAAACTTTATCGAACAATCTTTGGTTGGTACTGACGATGTCATCTGTATTAAATTTAATCCGTGGCGATTTGGTACTGAAGACCAGCTTTTAATGGGGTTTTTTAATCAAATTGCTGATGCATTGGATAAAAAGTTAACCACTTCAGGAGATACACTAAAAAATATTGGAAGCAAAATAATACAACCCTTATCTAAGATGGCGAATGTTGAGGCTGTAGGAGATATTGTCACCTCATTTATATCCATGCCTGATATAGATATTTTTAAAACAAGAACCGAAGAGCTATTAGAGACGTCCAAAAAACGTGTTTTGATTTTAATCGATGACGTTGATAGATTAGACAAGACAGAAATTCACTCTTTATTTCGCTTAGTTAAGTTAACAGCAGACTTTAAATACACCTCATACATCCTTGCTTTTGATAAAGATATTGTTGCGTCCTCTCTACAAGATAGATATTCAAACTCTCAAGGTAATTCAGGTGAGGCTTTTCTAGAAAAAATAATTCAAGTGCCATTAAATTTGCCACATATTGATAGATCAACGTTAAGGAAGTTTTGCTTTCAAGGTGTTGATGAGGCATTAAAGTTAGCTAACATCGAGTTAACTCAAGAACAAGTTCAAAGATTCCACATCAATTATCTATCTGCTTTTGACGACCATATATCTACGCCCAGAAAGGCAAAGCTCTATAGCAATACCCTTATGTTTTCCTTACCCATATTAAAAGGTGAGGTTAATCCCATTGATGTAATGCTTATTGAAGGTATCAGACTCTTTTATCCAAAGCTTTACGACTTCATAAAAAATAATCAAGATTTATTTGCAGGTACTTTTATTTCAAGTCAATATGGAAACGATGATGCAAATAAAGAACATATCAGAGAACTAATTGATGAGACCATATTAAATCTCAATGTAACAGAAAAAGAAGGCATAATAGAGTTACTTAAAGATATATTCCCTAGGTTACAAGCCGTTTATAGTAATACCTATCATTCTGGAGATTCCCTTAAGATATGGGATAAAAACCAGAATATTTGTTCTAAAAACTACTTTTTTAGATATTTTGGATACTCTTTACTGCCCAATGACATCTCTGATACTAATCTCAATCTGCTAATACAGGATATAAATAATTGGCAACCGCCTTATTCGATTGAGACTAATCCGTTATCTGTAGTTTTGACTCCTGAAAATGCTGATAGTTTAATACAAAAGCTGTATAAAAAAGTTGCAAGTATAGATTCAATAGGCGCTAATCAAATGGCGATTGCTATCACTCAAGTTAGTGAAAAACTACCTGCTGAAGACAACTTCATGTGGGCAGATGCTTATACACAATCGACTTGGCTAATAGCTGACCTTATACTTAACGTTTCTAAGGTTGAGCGAGTTGAAGTCGTTAAAAATTTATTTAATCATGCAAATACGATTGACTATCAAACAACAATTTTCAAATTTTTAAAGCATGACCAAAGAGATAATGCACAACCAAATTATCTTAATTCAGAAGAAATGAGGGATATCGGTACTCATTTAGCAAGAAAAATATTAGCTGAAATTCAAGATAAAGATATTACCTTAGATGAGGAGAATCCTACATCTTATATATTTTGGTTACTCAATAAATATATTAATCAAGATGTCGTCAACGACTATATTGAAAAGATAATAAGCTCTGATGATAATGCTATTTATCGAATACTTGATGCACATACTTCTACTTCAAAAAATTTACTCGATGGAACGAAGAGTAAAGGTTTGTTCGAGAAAGATACATACGAATATTTATCTAAAAACATAAATTCATCTATAATTTTTGGAAAACTAGAACAAAGCTGTTCTGATCTATTATATGACCTTAAAGAATATCCCAAAGTAAATAATCGAGAATACGATAGAAAGAGAACTATACTTCAACAATTTGCATGGCTATATAAACAAGACTGGTCACATCGAGAATTTGAGTTTTTATCTAATTCAGTCAATTCAAAAGTTTTATTATTCAAATAAATCTGAATCTTGAGATATAAAGTAAAACTAAATCTGAACCCTTTTAAGAACCGCAAACCCTGCCGTAGGAGTGGTTTAGCCCCGATTGAAGCGGATATACTGGTGGCTAAAGTGGGCTGCATAAGCTTGGTTTTGCGTGGCGCGCAAAGCCAAGCGACGCGCCAAACCTTAGCGCATCGCCCCACTTAAGACGACAGATAGCAGCGAAAAGCGGGATTGGCTCCCTACCTATTTATCTGATTAATAACCGCCCTGTCACACCCTAAAACCCAATCGTCATCTTCCAATAAATCAGCACCGCACTCATACTAAAAAACGAGCCAATGGTAGAGACAATCACGATGGCAGACATACGATTGACCAGACCATAATGCTGACCAATAATAGCAATGGTCGAAAATACGGGGGCTGAGGCAAACAGCATAGCGACATAGTTATCTTGTAAGCTACCGCCTGATATCATGCTGATGGCCAGCAGTATCATCAATGGATGCACAATCAGCTTACCCAGGCCAATAGTAGTAATCTTAGGCAAATCCCCCTTTAGCTCAAGCCCATACAAGCTCATCCCAATCACAAATAGCGCAACAGGAGCGGCCGCACCCGTAAGCATTTTAATGGTTCCAGCCACTATTGAAGGGATAGGCAGACGAAAGATAGAAAACACAATGCTGACCACAATAGAGATAATCAGCGGATTACGGGTAAAGTTTTTGGCGATACCTAACAACACGCCGGCCAATGACTTACCAGAATTTCCGTTCAGCTCTGCCATGATAAACAGCATCGGCAGGATCAGTAGGTTTTCAATAATGACGCCCATCGATAGGTAGCTGGCGGCAACACTTGAGCCAACAACCATAGCCGCAACGGCATAACCGATAAAAGCACTGTTGGAGAAAGATAGCGCTGTAGAATTCAGCGCAGCAGAAACATTGTCTTGTTTCCAAATAATCTTGGTCAGTATCAGACCGATGACAAAGGCCAGCAGCGAGCCAAGCCCATAAATAATGAGATAATATGGCCGTATCACCTCTTCAAAGGGCATATCAGCAATTGCATTGAACACCAAAGCTGGCAAAGCAATCTTTAACACCAGACTGCCCATACCTTTGGCGTGCCTGGGGTCAATCACCTTTAATCTTACCGTTAAATAACCCAGCGCGATAATGATAAAAATAGGGGCGGTGATGTTAATAATATCCAACATATATAAGGTTGCCTCTTATCGGTAGGATAGAAATACAGATCGCTCAAAGGCGGTAGGGCGGCTTGGGGCTTAACGTCCCTTAAAGTTGGCCTCACGGCGCTCAACCATCGCCATCACGCCCTCACGGGCATCTTCCGACTCAAATAAGGGCGGTAAAAAGCTGTGGATATTGGCCATAGCACTGTCTGCCCCATTGCGCACGCCGTCTAATGCAGATGCCAATACCCCTTGCACGCCCAGCGGTGCCGCCTTGCTAATCTCAGTTGCCAGCTCGTAGGCTCGGTTATACTGCTCACCTTTGGGCACCACGTCGCTGACCAGACCTAATTTGTCAGCAGTATTGGCATCAAAGGGCTTACCGGTTAATAAATATGGCATGGCTTTTTGCCAACCTGCCGCCGCCACAAAACGCACCGTCGCCCCGCCAAACGGCATGATGCCGCGCTGCACTTCCATCTGGGCAAAGTTGCAGTCGTCACTGGCGATCACCACATCGCTATTTAGCATCAGCTCAATACCGGCCGTGAAACAAGTACCTTGTACTGCCACTACCACAGGCTTGGTACGCAGCTTACCACTGATGCCCCAAGGATCGATTTGAGACTCATCAAATGCAAACACCCCTTTATTAAGCTTGTCTTGTAGCTCCATGAGATCCAGACCTGCGGTAAAGTGCTCGCCATGAGCAAAGATGAGCGCACAGCGTAGCTCGCTATCGGCTTCATAGTCAGTTAGTGCCTTTGATAACTGGGCAATCATATGGCTGTCAAAAGCATTACGTTTATCGACTCGGTTCAGACCGATTAGGCAGATGTGGCCATCTTGTTGATAAGTGAGACGAGTGAACGGGGCATTATTTTGACTATTATTGCTCATTATTATTATCCTTTTATAAATCATAGATGACGGCATTTAGCTCGTATTGTTTTTAACTCAAGCGAGCATCTCTTTCACTATAATCTTATGTACAAGGCTTAGCAAACCTCGTAGATATGTAATTTGTTGAGTTTCAGCGCGATGTTATTGCCCCAAACCTGTTAAACTAGCGGCAAGATTGCCAAAACTAAAAAACAGCTTAATACTGTAAACTTTTTAAAGAAAACACCTTAAACACAAGATATTGATTTTATTATAAATTTTAAATCATTAATTGATGATTTTTTGTTATAAAAACAGTTATCCACAGCTTTAAATACCTCTGCAAGCCTTGATAAATAAGGGTTTTAGAGGTTTTACACACATTAACCATAGCCAGTTATTATTTTTATCGCCTATCTTGGTGCATCACCGTTATACCCTCAGGTTTTATTGCCTATCTATTTTAATTATCCACCCCTCACATGAATAAGTTTTTACGACTATGACACACCCTGTAACGCCAAAAAATACCACCCGCCCTGCACCTGCTAATAAGCCTGCTGCCAGCACATTACATCCGCGCAATCCGCATCAAGGTCGTTATGATTTTGATAAGCTTATCAAAGCCTTACCTGAGCTTGAAAAACATGCCATTACCAATCCGAGCGGTGAGGCGACGATCAACTTCTCGGATGCCGATGCGGTATTAACCCTCAATAAAGCGTTATTGGCGCATCATTACAACATTAAATATTGGGATTTACCCAAAGGTTATTTGTGCCCGCCTATTCCTGGCCGTGCCGATTATATTCATCAAGTAGCAGACTTACTTAACAATAACAACAGTGGTTCAGAGAACAAAAAACCACATGTGTTAGACATTGGCACCGGTGCCAGCTTAATTTATCCAATTATCGGCAGTCAAAGCTATGGCTGGTACTTCACCGCCACCGATATTGATCCTGTGTCTATTAATACCGCCAAGGCCATTTGTGAGATTAATCCCAATCTAAAAAAACTGGTCACTGTCAAACAGCAAAAGAACCCAAAAAATATCTTTAAAGGCATTATCGGTGAACACGATTATTTTGATATCACTGTGTGTAACCCGCCGTTTCACGGATCAATGCAAGAAGTGTTGGATGCCAATAATCGCAAACAAAGCAAACTGCAAAAAAACCGTGCCCGCCGCAACCCCAATGGCCAAGCCAACAAGTTTGCTGATGCCAAAAATAATCTAAACTTTGGCGGTCAAAACGCAGAGCTGTGGACCGAAGGCGGTGAATTTAGCTTTATTAGTCGCATGATCAATGAGAGCGTGGGCTATGCTCATCAAGTTAACTGGTTCACCACCTTAGTGTCTCGTGCTGAGAACTTAAAGCCGCTTGACGCCTTACTGCGCAAAGTAGGCGCCAGACAAATCAAGACCATTAATATGCAGCATGGTCAAAAAGCCAGCCGCATTTTGGCATGGCGCTTTAAATAAGGCTGGAACAACTTACCTGATGACACTGTAAACCAAAAAAGAGCCTGCGTTATGACGCAGGCTCTTTTTTATTATTAACAGGCTAACCACTTTATACTGTGCCACTTTATATAGTCAAAGAAGTCTAAAATGGTGACAAGGCAACCGAGCGTAAGGTCTACAAATGCAGGTTTAGCGAGGTTAACACCGTAACTGTTTAGTTGTTCGCCGACGATAGCTATAAAACCATCTTGATACCAATGGCAATCAGCACCACACCACCCACGACTTCCGCTTTATCTTCAAGCCAGGTTCCTGATTGACGGCCTAAATATACCCCAAAGAAGCTAAATAAAGCGGTCACAAGCGCTATAATTAAGCAGGCCAGCCAAGCATTGACGGCTAATAAGTTTAAGGTAAATCCTGCTGCCATCGCATCAATACTGGTAGCAATCGCCATCGTGCCCATCAGTTTGTGATCCACGCTCTGATTGTCATCTAGCCCGAGCTCCTCTTCTTCATGGTCACCCTGTATGGCCTCATATAGCATCTTTGCGCCCAGACCAATGAGGATAATACAGCCAATCCAAGGGGCTGCGGAGGCCAACCATCCAAGCAAAGCTGATCCCAATAAATAGCCAATCAAAGGCATCACGCCCTGAGCCACACCGAAGTAAAGTGCTGCCATCAGTGCCAGCTTTAATAACATAGACTTTGCCTTTGCTGCGCTTGAAAAGGCAGTATTGGCCTGTTTTGCCCCCAGTCCAATAGATACAGCAAACGCATCCATGGCTAAAGCAATGGCCAAAAATAGAACGTCAATCATGGGTTAATTTCCTAAGCACTCAGCAACGGCAGCTATTATAGCTGAAAAGTAAAAACCAACTAAAAACAGAGAATAAAAAACTTATGTTTCACGTGAAACAACAAAGCCACCTTGCTAGCAAGATGACTTTTTTATTAATGATTTAAGTCGTTATACGGTGTCCATTCTCTTGACTACTACTGGCTTTAACTACTAAGCGTTTAGATATCAAGATTGGTAACGGTTAAGGCATTTTCTTCAATGAACTGACGGCGCGGCTCTACATCATCGCCCATCAAGCACATGAATAAATGATCAGCGGCAATCGCATCCTCAATGGTGACCTTTAACATACGGCGGTTCTCAGGATCCATGGTGGTATCCCAAAGCTGGTCGGCGTTCATCTCGCCCAGCCCTTTGTAGCGCTGCACAGACAGACCACGACGGGCTTCTTGCATCACTTGTTGCCATAGATGATCAAAGTTGCGAATTAGAGTATCTTTGGTGCCACCAGCTGTGGTATCACGGCGGATAAAGGCGGACTCTGTCAGCAACGTATTCCACTGTTTTGACAGACGCATCAAGCGTGCGTATTCGCCTGAATTAAAGAAGCCGGCATCAAGCAGATAATGCTGTGCCAAGTTATGCACGTAAATGGTAATACGAGGCAACCACTGCGGCTTGGTTGATAGCATGTCGCTGTCTTGACCTTCCACAACTTCGGCATCTTCAATATCACTATTCGGGGTGTCTACTTTTGCGCCGATTTTAAATTTAAACTGATTGTTGGCATCTTTAGCCGCTTCAGACAGCTCATCTGTGCGCGGCGCATGGATGTTATCAAGCTCAATGGAGGGGCGCAAATCACTACCGAAGTGCTCTAGCTGAGCCTGCAACTGCTGCTTCCACTCAGTCATGGCATCGAAGTCGTAAGTCATGTCTGTAGTCAGCTTAGGCACATGAGTCAAAGCATCGAGCAATATTGCAGGATAACGAATCTGCAAACGTGCTTTCACCAGTTGTGTTTGGTTATAATCGTTTAATAACGTCTCTAAGGCTTGACCGGTAATGGCTGGTGCATCTTCACTAATGTGTAGATTCATCTCATCAATCGTCGAGGATAATAGATACGCTTTGAGCGCCTCATCATCTTTTAGATACAGCTCTTGACGGCCTTTTTTCACCTTGTACAAAGGCGGCTGAGCAATATAGACATAGCCTCGTTCGATAAGCTCTGGTGTTTGACGGAAGAAGAAGGTCAAAAGCAGTGTACGAATGTGTGAGCCATCCACGTCGGCATCGGTCATAATGATGATTTTGTGATAACGTACTTTATCTGGATTGTACTCATCTGGGCCAATACCACAGCCTAGCGCGGTGATTAACGTACCGACTTCAGCAGAGGATAACATCTTGTCAAAACGGGCACGCTCAACGTTTAGGATCTTACCTTTAAGCGGCAAAATAGCCTGAGTCTTACGGCTACGACCCTGCTTGGCAGAACCACCTGCTGAGTCACCCTCCACAATATATAATTCAGACAATGCTGGGTCTTTTTCTTGGCAATCAGCCAGTTTACCGGGCAGACCAGCGATGTCTAAAGTGGTTTTACGACGCGTTAATTCACGTGCTTTACGGGCTGCATCACGAGCACGGGCCGCATCAATAATCTTATTGGCAATAGATTTTGCCGCACCTGGATGCTCAAGCAAGTAGTCATTAAACTTGTCATGCATCGCTGATTCAACAGCGGATTTTACTTCGCTCGATACCAGCTTGTCTTTGGTCTGACTTGAGAATTTAGGATCAGGTACTTTGACCGAAACAATGGCGGTTAAGCCTTCACGCGCATCGTCGCCTGTGGTGTTCACTTTTTCTTTTTTAACCAGTTTTTCATTGTCCATATAGCTATTTAGACACCGGGTTAAGGCTGAGCGGAAACCTGATAAGTGAGTGCCGCCATCTTTTTGTGGGATGTTGTTGGTAAAACACAGCACTTTTTCATTATAAGTATCTGTCCACTGCAGTGCCGCTTCCACAACGATACCGTCTTCTTGCTCACTGACAAAATGAAAGACATCATTTAGGCCTTCTTTGCCAGAATTGATGTAAGCCACAAACTCCGATAGACCACCTTTGTGCTCGAACACATGCTGTTTGTCTGTACGCTCATCGGTTAGCACAATGCGAACCCCTGAGTTTAAAAATGACAACTCACGTAAACGCTTGGCTAAAATATCAAAGTCAAATACGGTACCGGTAAATACCTCTGGGCTCGGATAAAAACGAATTTGAGTACCTGTCTTATTGGTTTTTTCTAATTCTTGAATATCGCTATCTGGTACGCCATCGCTATACGTCTGCTGATAATGATGGCCTTCACGCCAAATATTCATCTCAAGCTTTTTGGATAAGGCGTTCACTACTGAGACACCCACGCCGTGCAAGCCGCCTGACACCTTATAACTGTTGTCATCGAACTTACCACCGGCATGCAGCACGGTCATAATGACCTGAGCGGCCGACACGCCCTCTTCAGGATGCACATCGATAGGAATACCACGGCCATTGTCCATCACACTGACCGATTCATCTTCATGGATGATGATATCGATTTGGTCACAGTGCCCTGCCAATGCCTCGTCAATTGAGTTGTCGACTACTTCAAACACCATGTGGTGTAAGCCAGTACCGTCATCAGTATCCCCGATATACATTCCCGGACGCACGCGTACAGCTTCAAGGCCTCTTAATACTCGAATATTTTTTGAGCTATATTCTTCTGGCTCTGCACCTGCTGGTAAGTCTGTGGCATCGACCCCTTCAGGCAAGCCTTGTACTAGCGCTTGCTCGGTATTATGGTTTGATTCACTCATGTTATATCCTTTCCTAAAACGGCAATGCTGAGAGTATCAGCAATTCAAATGGCGTCGTGGCTTTATAGCTGACCTGTCAACCTTCTCTAATCTTCAGTTTTGGCAGTCCAATCTTGCCAAATACTAGGGTCACTATGCCAATAAATTTAGTATAAAACTTATTCACTATTATAGCATTTTTTAGTCATAAAAGCATGCACTGTACAGGCGTCAATTGCCGTAAACTGTAGGGTTAAGCACCCTTTACTCAGTCATTTTTTGTATATGCCCTTGTTTCACGTGAAACCTTTGCGCCTGCGGCCAATACTGTTTAATTTGCGGCATAATATCGCCATCCAAACTGGTAATAAATATCTGGCACGACAACTCAGAGAGCGTCTTAAGCAAGATACTCAGCACCCTTTCATCCAGCTCAGCAGTGATATCATCTAGTAAGACCACAGGTAATATGGCATCGCTTAAAGCCGAAGGGTATGGTTGGTCTTCAGAGGCGCTACTAGAGCCTATAACAGTGTCTGTCACAGCGGCAGACTCAGTGAGCGATAACTTTGTGGATAGTTTTGTGGATAGTAAAGGTAGCTGAGACAAGCGAAGTGCGGTAATTAACAGCTTTTTCTCACCACGTGATAATACATTAGCAGCCTGCTCTCGCACGTTACCTGTCAAGGTATAAGCGGTCTCATCTTCCCAGTTATTCATATCCTCTATATTATCTACAAGGTCTGTGGATAACTTTATGTCAGCATGAGAATGAATATTGGAATGAGCAGCAGTCTGCGCCATACCCGATGTTTCAGCAGCTTGCTGTACGGTCTGTCTCGCCTGTGCATCTTCAAGCCAAAGCACCTGTATATCTGCTCTATGACAGCCAACTCGGGTATAACCCGTCTGAAAATCCTGTGCCAGACGCTGCTGCAATAACTCATCTAAAGGCAGATCCGTGTTGTATCCGGCAGAGAACCTGAGCTGAATAAAAGGAGCGTAATCTGGCAACAACTGCTCAATTAATTGATTGAATAAGGGCTGCCACTCCTCAAATGCCTCATGGCGATAATGAGTAATTAAAGCGGCATGATTGGCCAGCCCCTTGTCCCAAGCTGCCAACTCTTGTCTTTGATAATCGGACAAATACCCAGACTGCCTTAAAATAGTATTGCGCTGCTTTAATAGACGTTGGTAAGCCAACCACTGTGCATGAAATCCAGGTTTCACGTGAAACGTTATCCAGTCTAATAACTGACGACGACTGCTGCTACCTATTTCAAGCACATCCATCGATGAGGGATCAATGAGCAAGGTGGGCAACTGCTTAGCCAAGGCACTTTGTACATATACTGTCTGTTGATCTAAGCGCAAGATGGTGCTGGCATCTTGCGCCTTTTGGATGGCCATACTGCTGCCATTGGCAAACTTGGCATGGACAGTGGCGTGCGCAGCATGATGTGAGATATAACGCTTGGGCTGATGATGACGAAAGCTTTTACCCCGCGATAGCAGATACAATGACTCTAGTAAAGAAGTCTTACCACTGCCATTGGCACCCACAAACACGTTACACTGCCCGACTTTGATATTAACGGAATGCAAATTACGTAATTGATGAATGCTCAGTTGCGTCAGCATAAAAAAACCTTCAAGCTATGAATAGATATCGATAGAGTCGTAAATAGCCTGACTTATTTTAAGCCAGCCATAGTTAGCATTATGACAGCAATCATTGCGATTTAAATATGCATATTGTATTTAACATAATGTCAAAACATCCTTGCCATAAGATTATGTTAAATCAAATCGGTAATTACTGACTATAGTTTTAGTAAAAGTTATCCACAGCTTATCCCCATAAAAAAAGCAAAACCTTAAGTTTTGCTTTTTTATTATGGCGTTAGCTTTTAATAGTATGGGACAGCATAAGCGGTTAAATACGCATGGGCATAATGACATATTGGTGTTGGCTGTCATTGAGCTGATTTACCAATACCGAGCTATTAGCTTGACTCATGTGTAGTTGCACATCGCCGCCTAAGACATCGAGTACATCTTGTAAATAGGCTGCGTTAAACGACAACTCAATCGGGGCACCTTGATATTTTACTTGTAAGGCTTCGACTGCTTCATCCTGCTCAGCGTTATTGGCACGTACTTCGACATTGCCATCTTGCGAGAATTTAAAAATAACCCCGCGCGACTTTTCATTACTTAAGATAGAAACCCGTCTTAAGACATCGGTCATTTGTTCTTTATTAGCCAGTGCTATTTTATCAGTATTATTAGGCATAACTCGGCGATAATCAGGGAATTTGCCATCTATTAAGCGTGCCGTAAAGGTCACACGTACTGAGTCATCAATCTGGCCTGTGCTGTCCACATTACCAAAAGGTAGGCTTACTTGTAAGAACTCACGGCCAAAGCTTAAGGTGAGGTTACCATCATTACCCCCTACTAATTTACCCAGCTCATTGGCCAAACGCTCAAGCTCAATAACTGCTTTGCGCGGTAAAATAGCCTGCATGCTAAAATCATCTGCCACTTCAATAACACTACGAGCCAAAGCCAAACGGTGACCGTCTGTGGCAACCGTGGTGAGCTGACGCTGCGACACTTCAAATAACATACCGGTAAGGTAATAACGAACATCTTGAATGGCCATCGCAAACTGCGTCTTAGCCATAAGATCCATCAGCACATTACGGCTTAAGGTGAGCGGCGTAATATTGGCCGGATTACCCAATATTGGGAAGTCTGCAGCTGGCAATGTGCCCAGTACAAAACGGCTTTTGCCACTATTAATCACGCAGCGCTCATTACTCTCCGCTGCAAGGTTAATCATGGTGTCTTTAGGCAGTAGCTTACAGATTTCATGTAATTTAGATGCCGGCAGCGTGGTCGCACCAATACTACCTGTGGCACCATTACCAAGCTTAACTTGTGCGCTCAGCTCTACTTCTAGATCTGAGGCCGTCAAAATCAGTAGCTGCTCAGTAACCTCTAGTTTAATGTTACCCAAAACGACCATGTTATGGCGTTTGTCTGCTGCTTTAGCAATTAGATTAATGGCTTTTAAGAGCAGTTCACGATTGATAGACAGTTGCATAATATAGGACTCTTTAATGGGGTCTTAATATAAGTTAATAGCCAATTTAGTATTGATTATAAAGCTTAGCACTCACTATGACACAAGGATGCCGTTATAAACTGTAAATAACGGGTTATGGCATATTTTATAAATACCAAAAAAACCAGATCAATGCCATTAATAGTGACCTGTTAGTATACCCAAATAACAAAGTACACACCACAAACACCCCTGCCCCAGCGACTAAATAAGGCTGAAGTCAGGCCAGATTGTAATCTTATCCCGCCTGTAGAGTCATAGATAAGGCTTTATATTCTTTATCCAACACCGGATCTTCGCTACGCAGTTGAGCAATCTTATCACAGGCGTGCATGACTGTGGTGTGATCACGACCGCCAAAAGACTGGCCAATATCAGGGAAGCTGTCTTTGGTTAACTCCCGAGCCAGGGCCATGGCAATTTGACGAGGACGCGCGATGCTACGGGTGCGTTTTTTACTCATCAAATCCTTCACCGACACATCATAGTACTCCGCCACCACCTTACGTATGTTATCCATACTTACCGCTTGCGAGCGAATGGCTATCACATCTTTTAGTGCATACTGCACCATGTCAAGGTCAATGGGATTCCCGGTCAAGTTGGCTGTGGCCACCACTTGGTTTAATGCCCCTTCTAAACGTCTGACATTCGACACCACGTTTTGAGCAATAAATAAAGCGCACTCTTTGGGAAGATCAACCCCTGATAGATGAGCTTTTTTCTGCAGAATCTGCATGCGTGTTTCCATCTCAGGCGGCTCAATCGCCACAGCCAGCCCTGATGAAAAACGTGAGCGAAATCGCTCATCAAACTCTGTCATCTGTGACGGATGACGGTCTGAAGCTAGGATAACTTGCTTGCCCTCAACCATAAAATCGGCAAATAACGACAAAAACTCATTGCTAGATTTATTTTTGCCCGCCAACACATGCACGTCATCAATAATCAACAAGTCCACCCGTTTAATCTTACGTTTGAACTCTTCAATCTTCTGGTTACGTAGTGCATAGACCAGCTGATTGATAAACTTCTCAGAAGAAAAATAGTAAAACGTTTTACCAATTTTCAAGTATCGATGTGCCACAGAGTGCATCAGATGGGTCTTACCGAGACCAGAAGGTCCGTACAAGAACAACGGGTTATGACGATTCTGCGATTGTTTTTTGCCAAGCTCCTGACAGGCTTTGTAAGCCAGCATATTAGACTTACCACTGACAAAGGTCTCAAAAGTAAAATAGGGGTTGATATAACTAAGTGACTTATCTGACGCCATTTGGGCGGCATCGGCATCCTCTTCATTTTGAGTCTGCAGATTTTGTTGAGCACTCATCACCACAGGGCCATTTTGCGCACTGGCTAGGGTAGTGTGGCCCGCTTTCGTCTGCCCACCAGAGTGCACGCTACTTTCCACTTGAATCACAACTTGACGTATTTCGCCATTGCTATGCTGCTTAGCCAATACTTCAATTGCAGCAAAATGATGCTGCTGTACGTGGGAGACAAAATACTGGTTTGGAGCAAGCAACTCTAGCTTATCCCCAATGATATGAGCTGAAAGTGGACGCAGCCACATCGTAAACTCATTTTCTTTGAGCTGATATCTTAAGTCATTAAGACATCTATCCCACAACGACAAACTATCTGACATGACCCATTAACCCTAATAAAACGGACAAAAAAAGCAAAATAGACAGTAACAATTAACCTGTCTGTCTTATTTCGTGGGGGTACTTTACCACACTAAATCATAAATATCATCAAAATTATGTTGTGGATAACTTTGTGGTTAAATCTGTGGATAACTAAAATAGCTAAGTTATACAGGTTTTAATAACAGGTTATCAACAGTAATAACCACAGGTTAAGTATATGATTTACAACGAATTATAGTGGTTATTCACAGAAAACAAGGGTACTAATAATAACAAAAGAACTATTATATATATAGTTATAGGGGACACCGTATGCTGTGGATAAGTTTTTGATACTAGGCACAGCAGCTGTATAAAACATGTATTAAAACAAAGCTCTTTGAGGATAATCAGAGTAAATATAAAAAATTTAGCAGTAAGCTGATTGGTTCAGTCACAGTCATTAAACCAATCAAAGCAAGTGACTAGGTTTTACAGAGCGCTATCAAACACCTTTAGCAAACCGCCAATTAATTTGAACAAAAGATAACTCGTATACCCAAAGATATCTTAAGCATCAGTGATCTAAACACAGCACAGGATCTGATTTTTACAGTAGTGATAAAACGCATATTAGGTGTTGCGGGGAGAAAGTTGAAGTGAGCATGAGTGTCAAACAATGAGCTTTTAATTTTGCAGTACCAAATGGCTGGACTGAGTAAAAAACCGCCACTGTCAATATTTAAGATAGCCTACACTATCACCAAGATTTTATAGATGATTTTTATTACATGGTTTTATTAATATTTATTGTCATTTGTTTTGGTGAGTTTTGGTCACTAAGCTCTGCAAAATTTAAGATTATTTAAGCTTAAATAAGTTGTATTTGACAGGTGATTTATGAGCAATTTTTTAATCAGAAATTGAGGCACTAGCAGCTAATCAAACGACAAAAAAGTGCAGATTAGATAGGTCTGTTTTTAGCGCAACCTGTGATGAATTAAGGATTGCAAGCGGATGTTAACAGGCTATTTATTATTGACAATTAACAAAAATACTGGCATAATCGTTCGTTACTACAAATTCTTAGTGAACTCTATTTATTTTTAATTTCTTTGCTGTCAAAGGTGATTTATGAAACGTACATTCCAGCCAAGCGTTATCAAACGCAAGCGCACCCATGGTTTCCGTGCTCGCATGGCAACTAAAAAAGGCCGTCAAGTTTTAGCACGTCGTCGTGCAAAAGGTCGTCATCGTTTAACTGTGTAATTAATATTTAATTACTGGAAAACTGTTGATAGACACGTTAATTCGTATATTTTATTAAAAGCACCTAATTATTAGGTGCTTTTTTTGCTTATGGTATTTAAAAACTAAAAATCACCGTTATTTTTTTATTGTATGTTGACCCCTCATGACTGACTACTGTTATCCCAAAGCAAAAAGATTATTGAAGCCTGCCGAATTTAAACCGGTATTTAATCAGCCGCTGTTTAAGGTTCATCAAACCCACTTTATGGCGTTTGCTTATGATTCTGATCACTTGCAGGCCCGACTGGGTATGGCGATTACTAAGAAAAAAATCCCGACCGCAGTAGCCAGAAATACCATAAAACGTATCATTCGTGAGCAGTTTAGACATACGCATGCCCAGTTGCCAGCGCTTGATGTGGTATTTATTTTAAAAAGATCGACCAAAGCACTGAGTAATGAGCAAATGCGTCAGGAAATTTCAGATATTTTATCCAAGGTTATCTCTAAACAGCGGCGCGCTACAGCTGCAGATGTCAAACATAAAGACAAGTGATGTCTAGCGGCTGATTATTTGAGGCACTGATTGTTTTAGATACTAAGCTTGGCGAGCCTGTGTGGTCAATGGGGTGTTAAGCTAAGGAGAGCGCCATGAGTCTTCCAATACGCGGTTTTTTTTCACGCATGTTATTGGCAATTATTCACGGTTATCAGCGCTTTGTAAGTCCTGCCTTACCGGGTCGGTGTCGCTATTATCCGACCTGCTCTGAGTATGGCAAAACAGCCATATTGTGGCATGGTGCGGGCAAAGGCGGTTGGCTTACGCTAAAGCGTATAGGCAGTTGTCATCCCCTTGGTGGGCATGGGATCGACTTTGTGCCGCTGCCTTTGTATAAAATGGTATTTACAGCTATAGATAATAGTGTTTCACGTGAAACATTAGTAGGTCGAGGGGTTTATAAAGACAAAATTAGCTATGTGTCTCGATTAAATAACACCTTTAAAGCTTCTATTAAAGCCAGCACCTATCAAACAGAGCAGACTCATACCAAAAAGTAAGCTGAATTTAATAACACTTAAAGTAATGCTTATGTCATCTTTTGTCTGAAATATGCCTTCTATATCATTTACCATGGTTTTTTAGTAAAATAGTCACCATTTTGTAAACGTTTTAAAGGTACTGTAGCGACCAAAGTCACAGGTTTTGCTATAAAAAATTAAGCCCAGGCAAACAGACAAAGGCCTGAGCTACCGGTGACGATTACGTTTTAAGTGTTAATTTAGAACATTCATTTTGAGTTGTTTAGGACAATCTTATGCAAAAGATACTACGGGTGCTCATCATCATTGCGATGCTGATTACCGCATATTTGTTGGTGCTTGCTTGGCAGAAGGACTATGCCAATGTGCCAGCCACATCAGCAGACGCAGTAACCCCTTCTGTATCCACTTCCACCACGGGGGCCGATATTCCGACCACAGCTGGTGCTAGTGATATACCTGCAGCCACGGCAACTGATATCCCGTCAAGCAAAGCGGATAGCGAGAGTACAGAAGCCAAAGCGGGAACGCTTATCAATGTCACCACAGACCGTTATCAAGTTAAGATTGATCCGGTAGGTGGCGATGTGGTGTACGCAGCATTGCGTGACTATAATGCTAAATTACACAGCGATAACTCGTTTGTTTTATTAGAAGACTCAGGTCAACGTGTGTATGTGGCTCAGTCAGGTTTGATTGGTCCTAATGGTATCGATACTGCTTCTGGCCGTGCAAAATACAGCTATCAGTCTGATAATTATGTAATGCAGCCCGGTCAAAAGACGTTAACCGTACCGCTGACTTACAAACAAGATGGCGTGACCATTACTAAGAGCTTTACCTTCACCCAAGGCAAGTATCCTATCCGTGTTAATTATAATATTAATAACACAGGTACTCAGCCATGGAATGGTCAAGTCTTTGCTCAATTAAAACGTGATAGCAGCAAAGATCCTGGTATGTCTGATAAAGGTGCCTTAAGCATGGCGACCTATCTGGGCGGTGCTTGGGGTACACCAGATGATGATTACAACAAGCTTAAGTTCAAAGACTTCAATGATGGTGAGCTAACAGCAGCCAGCGATAAAGGTTGGGTGGGTATTGTTCAGCATTACTTCGTATCAGCTTGGACCCCGAATAACTTTACAGGTCAGTTCTTCAGCCGTGAAAAAGCAGGCGATCATTTCATCGGTATGAACAGTGAGCCCATCGTTGTTCCTGCCAATAAGCAAAAAGACGTTACGGCAACCTTATATGCGGGTCCAAAAGATCAAGAATCATTGATTGAAGTGGCACCCGGCTTGAACAAAACTGTGGATTATGGCTTCTTATGGCCCATCTCAAAAGTGTTGTTCGCTATCTTAGAAGGCATTCACAAAGTCATAGGCAACTGGGGTTGGTCAATTATTGCCCTAACCTTGTTGGTCAAGATTGCGCTTATGTGGTTCTCAAATAAGAGCTACTATTCGATGGCTAAGATGCGTGCTATTGCTCCGCGTCTGCAAGCCTTAAAAGAAGAGCACGGCGATGACCGTATGAAGATGTCACAAGAGATGATGGCCATCTACAAAGAAGAGCAAGTTAACCCAATGGCGGGCTGTTTGCCAATCTTGTTACAGATGCCTATTTTCTTAGCCTTGTACTGGGTATTGGTTGAGAGTGTTGAGCTACGTCATGCGCCTTGGATCTTATGGATTCAAGACTTATCAGCGATGGATCCTTGGTTCATTTTACCTATGTTGATGGGTGCCAGTATGTTCGCGCAGCAGATGTTCAGTCCGCAGCCGACAGATCCTATGCAGGCTAAGGTGATGAAGTTCTTACCGATTATTTTCACGCTATTCATGCTATTCTTCCCAGCAGGCTTAGTGTTGTACTGGACTGTGAATAACCTGTTCACTATGGGTCAGCAGTATATCGTGAACAAAAAAGTAGAACGTGAGCAAAGAGAAAAAGCGGCCAAAATGGCAAGCTAATACGCTCAAGCATTAGGCTTATGCCTACCGCTTTATGATCTAAACAGCTATAAAAAAGCACCTATATGTCTTGTATGGGTGCTTTTGTTTTTTTAGGGCCATCATTGAATATCCATCCCTTAACACCTACTATAAGACATAATATCGGCAATATAAGCGTACAGCCAAATCCGCGCAGAGCGCTTATGATTATCGCTTGCGTCACTCACTCTTAATTTGAGCCAAAAAATATGACACACACCACCACCATTGCTGCCATTGCCACCCCTGTCGGTCGCGGCGGCGTAGGGATTATTCGACTGTCAGGCCCCAAGGCTTATGCCATTGCCTGTGCACTGACCGGTAAGGAGAGTTTTACGCCTCGTTTGGCCAGTTTTTGCCGTTTTTACGATGCCAATAACAATGTGCTAGATGAAGGCCTGGTCTTGTACTTTAAAGCGCCGCATTCGTTCACAGGTGAGGACGTTATCGAGCTGCAGGGCCATGGTGGCATGATATTGCAAAACCAGCTGTTAGCGCGCGTATTTGAGCTTGGTGCGCATCAAGCTCAAGCAGGTGAATTCTCCTACCGTGCCTTTGATAATGACAAACTAGACTTGCTACAAGCAGAGGCCATTGCTGATGCCATTGATGCCACCAGTACTGCTGCTGCCAGTAGTGCTATCCGCTCTTTAACCGGCGCTTTCTCTAACAAGATTAATGAGGTATTAGAGGCGTTAATTGAGCTGCGTTTGTATGTCGAAGCTTCCATCGACTTTCCTGATGAAGAGGATGTGGACTTCCTAAGCGATGGGGTTATTGAGGGCAAGTTACAGCGCATACAGCAGCAGTTAACCACCATCTTATCCACAGCCCAACAAGGTCAGCTTTTGCGCGATGGGGTGCACGTGGTATTGGCCGGTCGCCCCAATGCGGGTAAATCAAGCCTGCTAAACAGCTTAGCAGGTCAAGAGCGTGCTATTGTCACCGATGTGGCCGGCACAACGCGTGACACGTTGCAAGAAACCATAGTGCTCAATGGGCTGACCATTCATTTGACTGATACCGCAGGTCTGCGTGACACCACAGATGCTGTAGAGCGTATAGGTATCGAAAGAGCTCGTACCGCTATCAATCAAGCGGATTTGCTGTTGTTAGTGTATGATTTATCTCAAGAAGTTGACCCCTTAAAACTGGCTTCAGAGCTGTTTGGGCAAGGTATAGATGGCACCCCAAACTTTGATCCTAGTAAGCTGCTGCTTATTGGTAATAAGCGCGATTTAGTTGAAGATAAGGGTGAGGGTGCCAATAAGTTGGCAGATAAGGCAGATATTTTAGGGTATGAGCAGGTCAATGTTTCATGTGAAACCTCACAAGGTATCCCACAATTAATCGCTAGTTTGTGCGATAAAGTCGGCTTTCATCCCCCCGAAAACAGCCTAATTGCCCGCACCCGTCACCTAGATGCTTTGCGCCGTACACAGCAGCATGTGGATGAAGCACATCAACAATTGGTGATATATCAAGCAGGCGAATTAGTGGCTGAAAGCCTACGTCAAGGTCAGTATAGCTTAGGTGAGATTACTGGTGAATTTAGTGCAGATGACTTATTGGGTCGTATCTTTGGCAGCTTTTGTATCGGTAAATAACAAAAATATTCTTTAGCAATCTATTGAGAGCCTATTATGCAGTGTCCCTATTGTAATGCAGATGATACCAAGGTTATTGATTCACGCTTAGCGGCTGAGGGTGCTCAGGTGCGCCGTCGCCGCCAGTGCAATCAGTGTCAAGAGCGCTTTACGACCTTTGAGGTAGTAGAGGTGGTGATGCCACGAATTATCAAGTCTAACGGGCGTATTGAGCCTTATGACTCCCAAAAACTAAAACGATCTATCCAATTACCACTGCAAAAAAGACCGGTAACCTTGGATGAGCAAGAAGCGATGATTAGCCGTATTGAGAAGCGCATTCGTCAATTGGGCGAGCGTGAGATTAGCAGTAAAGGCTTGGGTGAAGTGGTAATGAGTGAACTCAAAGAGCTTGATGACGTCGCTTATGTGCGCTTTGCCAGTGTGTATCGAGACTTTCAAGACATAGAAGCCTTTCGCCAAGAGTTACAAAATATTCGTCCAGTCGATGACCAATAGCTCTGTATGGGGCAGTTTTTACCGTTGATTATGGGCCGTTATAGGCCCTTCCTTGTTTATATGGAGCCCTGTTTATCTTATGACTACCTCACCCTCCACACCGTTAACTACTTCGTTATCCTCTGAGGATGCTTTTGACACGTTAGCCAATGATTTATCCCCAAATATAGCCAAGCATTCGATTGAAAATCAGGTCGAACAATTGGCTGAAAATAAGCCTCAAACTAGGGTTGAAAATGCGGCCAATCATGCCTTAGAAATAGGCTCAAATACACCCCCAAAAAAGCAAGATTTTTACTACATGAATTTGGCCATTGAAGAGGCCAAAAAAGGGCTGTTTACTACTAGGCCAAACCCTGCTGTAGGCTGTGTTATTGTGAATAATAACTTAATAGTAGGCACCGGTTATCATCCTCAGTCAGGGCAGCCACATGCTGAAGTTTTTGCCTTAAGAGAAGCGAAAGATAATGCAAAAGGTGCCACTGCCTATGTCACTTTAGAGCCTTGTAGCCATACCGGAAGAACCCCACCTTGTGCCCAAGCTTTGATCAACTCAGGGGTATCTCGAGTAGTGGTGGCGGGGCTAGACCCCAATCCAAAGGTGGCTGGTCGCGGTATAGCCATGTTAAAAGCGGCGGGTATTGAGGTGACAGTAGGCGTATCTACCCAGCAAGCAGAGCAGTTGAATCTGGGCTTTTTAAAGGCCATGCGTACTCAAATGCCTTATGTGCGCCTAAAGATAGCCAGTAGCTTAGATGGCCGTACAGCCATGGCATCGGGCGAGTCTAAGTGGATTACAGGCCCTGCAGCACGTGAGGATGTACAGAAGCTGCGGGCGCTCAGTGGTGCCATTATTACCGGAAGCCAGACCATTATTGATGACAATCCCAGTCTAAATGTGCGCTCAAGTCAATTGGGAGTGGCCTTAGATAAGGTGCCACAGCCTAAGATTGTGGTATTAGATAGAAGACAGCGGCTTGATCAGGCGCATTATAAAGTGTTTGAGAGCCCAGACACGCTACTTTGGGCTGAGAATGATTTAACTGCTTTACTTCATCAGTTAGTGACTCAATATCAAGTACAAGATGTGCTTGTTGAAGCGGGATCACAGGTATCAGGCAGCTTCATTGAAGCGGGATTAGTGGATGAGCTTATTGTGTATCAGGCCCCGTGTTTATTGGGACACAGCGCAAAACCTATGTTGAACTTAACTGTGGATAACTTGTTTTTGCAGCACAGGTTTGAGCGAGTCAGCGTGTCTGAAGTAGGCTCAGATTTGAAGCTGGTATATAAGCCTGTATGCCAATAAGTCATCATTAAAGTATCAATATAAGCCGACAAATGTTTGGTATTTTGCAAGAAGGTGACTGCCGTCATTTGACGCTACTATCAAGCTTGGTGCCTTGATAATTGGCCAGTAAAGAATGAATCATAACGGTGTTAAAAAGTTATCCACAGACCAGATATTATAAAATTTGGTACAGTATCAAAAGTTTCACATGAAACATGGGTTGTGGATTAATTAGGTTTCACATGAAACAAAACAACAGTGCTTTGTCGCAAAGCCTTTATAAAACAAAGGTTCCACGTGGAACTTTGGTCCGATTAAGTTCCATGTGGAACCTTTTGATGGGTTGTGGATAAGTTTTTTGCTGTGGAACCTGCTAGGTTTCACAGGTTTGAGTTTTAAAAAGTTATCCACAGAGGGTTTTGAGGCTGAATTTACAGTTATATAATGAGGTCGTAGTAAGGCTTAGCAGATTTTCTGCAATTTTAATAAATATAGGAGTAGGTATGTTCACAGGTATTATTGAAAGCACAGGTACATTAAAATCTATCACCGAAGTGGGTGGAGATGTGCGTTTGGTCATTGAGTCTGATGATTTGGACTTTAGTGATGTAAAATTGGGTGACTCTATTGCCAGTAATGGTATCTGCCTGACCGTGGTAGATATGGACAATAACAGTTATGCAGTAGATGTTTCACGTGAAACCTTAGCGAAGACCGCCATGAACAACTGGCAACAAGGCGATACTTTAAATCTAGAGAAAGCGATGTTGCCCACTACTCGCTTCGGCGGTCATATGGTATCAGGTCACGTAGATGGTGTCGGTACTGTGGAGGTGATGACAGAGGATGCACGCTCTATTTATATTGAAATCTCCATTCCAGAAGCATTAAAAAAATATGCAGCGACCAAAGGCTCAATCACAGTGGACGGCATCAGCCTAACCACCAACTTGGTGAAAGACAATATTATTTGCTTAAATATTATTCCCCATACCGCTGAGGTAACCAATATTGCGCGTCATTGGAAAGTGGGTGGGCCTGTCAATATCGAGGTCGATTTGATTGCTCGCTATCTTGAACGTTTGACCGCGGTAGCGGCTGACTAATTGAGATGAGTTTTTGGTTTAGTTAATTTGATACAATTCATCATAGACCAACACTTCTTACACTGGCCCTTCTTAGCATTAAGGAGGGCTTTTTTACTGTCAGCTTTGAGGTTAATTGTCAGACTGCCTTAGGTTTCATGGCAGGGTGTTCATAATTTCACTATAATGAAGCAAAGGCAGACTCAAGTTTGAGGTATTTACTGCTATCTTAATTCCTATCATCTGTATATCGAATAAAAATTATGAGCACTAACAACAACTCTTCTACCAGACAGCGTGTGATTTTTGCGGGTACCCCAGAATTTGCTGCCATCAGTTTGAAAGCACTTATCGAGCAGCAAAATGAGCTTAACATTGAAATTGTGGCTGTTTACACTCAGCCAGATCGTAAAGCAGGCCGGGGTCAAAAACTTACTGCCTCGCCTGTGAAGCAATTGGCACTTGAGCATAATCTGCCGGTTGAACAGCCGCTGACCTTTAAAAAGTCGGTGGAGGAGGGGCTGGCAGCTCGTGAAACATTAGCCAATTATAAGCCGGATGTGATGGTGGTTGCCGCTTATGGTCTTATTTTGCCTATGGGTGTGTTAGAGACGCCAACGTATGGCTGCTTAAATATTCATGCCTCATTGTTACCGCGTTGGCGCGGTGCAGCCCCCATTCATCGTGCGCTGCTTGCGGGAGATGCGCAAACTGGCATTACCATTATGCAGATGGACAAAGGACTGGATACCGGCGATATGCTATATAAAGTGGCCTATGACATTGCTGATGATGAAACCACAGCCAGCCTACATGACAAAATGGCGGCTATGGGCGCTGATGCTATCGTTGAAGTACTAAAAGATTTACCAAAATATCAGACGCAGGCCCAAAAGCAGGATGACAGTCTTGCCACTTATGCTGAGAAGCTAAGCAAAGCTGAAGGCGAAATTGATTGGACACAGTCAGCAGCACATATCGAGCGTCAAATTCGTGGTATGCATCCCTATCCAGGGGCTTACACCTTTTTGGCAGATCCAGAAGGTAACAGCGAGCCTAAACGGGTCAAAGTATTGGCAGCGTTGCCAGTAAATGCGTCGCAAACAACCGTTGTAGAACCTGGTACGGTCATCAGTGTCGGTAAAAATGCGATTTTAGTGGCTTGCGGTAAAGAAGATGCCGAGGCTGAGGGCACAACCTTGCGTCTCACTAAACTACAGTTTGCTGGCAGCAAGCCTGTCACCGCTGAGCAAGTCTGTCATGGTAGTCAGCTTGATGATGGCGATAAATTTGTCGCTGCGCCAGAGTAATATATTTTGAATCATTGACGTTACGCAAAGAATAACGAGTTTTAAGCTTATCAAGCGACCAAGCGACTAAGCGACTAAGCGACTGGGCGACTGGGCGTTATTTATTGTGCCTCTGGAACTACCGTACAGCCAGCACAAATAAATAATTCCCAGTCGCTAAATATCTAGCCTGAGTAAGTTGAGTCAAGTAATAAAACATAACCCCTTCAATTATTATAATTAGGCATTAAATGAGCAGTAAACCAAATAGCACCACTCAGAACAAAAACGTCCGTGTCGCTGTGATTAATACCTTGTTGTCTATTCAACAAGGGCAGTCACTAAGCGGTCTTTTAGATCCTCTATTAAACAGTTTAAATGGGGATGACAAAGGCTTTGCGCATGCTTTATTGCTGACGACTTTACGCCACTGGCATGCCACGGCACGCTTGCTCGATAGCCTCGCGGATAACCCCATTGATGAGATTGAGGTGCGCACCACCATTCAATTGGGCATTACTCAATTGTTATATCTTAATGTCGCCGATCACGCTGCCATCCATGAAACCGTAGAAGCGGTGAAACACATTGACTACGCACGTGCCTCAGGTTTGGTCAATGCGGTATTGCGCAAAGTGGCGAAAAATCCCAATAAATTCCGCAAAAAATCCAATAAAAACCACAGCTTACCAAACTGGTTAGCTCAGCAATTAAAAGCAGATTGGCGTGAGCATTATGATGAGTTGACCCAAAGCCTGCGTCAATCCGCACCGATGTTTTTGCGGGTAAATGGACTGCAAACAGACAGTCAAAGTTACATCAATCAGCTGGCAGAAGAAGAAATCTCTGCAGAATTAATCTCATTAGAAACCTCTTTAAAAATGCCTGATACTGACGAAACTATCGGTATTAAACAACAGGCTATCGAACTGATTGACAGTGTTCCTGTTAGCCGTCTGCCTGAGTTTGAGGAAGGTATCACCAGTGTGCAAGATGCGCATGCACAGCTGGCTGCACCTATTATCGATGCATTATTGCAGCAAGTGATGACTGCCAATCCAGCAGAACACATACGTTTGCTGGATGCGTGTGCGGCACCGGGTGGCAAACTGGCACATTGGCTTGAACTATTAGGCAATCAAGAAAAACAAGAAACAGGTTTGTTTCACGTGAAACAGTCTGATAGTCAACAGCCAACTCTTAGTAACGTTGAAATGACTGCGATTGATAATGAAGCGCCACGTATCACGCGTATTTTTGAAAACTTAGAGCGTTTGCAACTGCCAGCACCAGTAGTCAATAGTAAACTGCATTTGGAAATCGAGTGTGTCGATGCGACCACTTGGCAAGCCAAAGAGGTGAGCGACGCATCATCTGGCTTTGATGCGATACTGCTTGATGCGCCTTGTACGGCCACCGGTGTTATCCGCCGTCATCCAGACATAACCTTGCTGCGTAATGAGGAAGACGTGCAGCATACCGCACAATTACAAGAGCAAATTTTGGATAACTTATGGCCACAGCTTAAGACAGGCGGCTATCTGTTATACGTGACCTGTTCAATCTTAAAGCAAGAAAACGTAGAGCAGATGCAGGCCTTCTTAAGCCGTCATAATGATGCGGTTGCGGTCGCTTTTGACAGTGAAACCAATTGGGGTATCGAGCAAGAAGTGGGTCGTCAGTGCTTACCGATTTATAAAATGACAGAAGCATTAGAACCCATAGCGGCTCAAGATGAGACACATGAGAGTGATGAGACGAAGGTCAACGCTCAAGCGCCTGCAGGCGGTGATGGGTTTTATTATGCAGTGCTTAAAAAGCAGGGTATTGATTCATAAATAAGCTTAGAGTGCTGCTATTGTATTGAGCACATCAGTTCGTGATGGACAAAAGGACTGACCTCTGACTTGTTGTTAAGGTCAACGAGTAACACAAAAAGCCCAGCTCATAATAGAGCTGGGCTTTTTGGGTGCAAATGATGGTCAAAATAATACCAATCAGCTAAAAACCAGATTAGTTAAAATACTTGCTTAACCCTGATTCTAAGGCGTCTTTGATCTTACCTTTTAAAGGCTTGGCCAAAAATCCCAAGGTCGCTTCAAAACGTATTTTATTTTCATCTAATGTGGCTTTGCCATCGATGCCTTTACGTGTGATTGTCACGTTGTCTTCATTCTCGCCTTCGACATAATTGGCGTTAATACCATATTTGTCTTTGGCACTTTCAAGCCACTTTTTGGCTTGTTCACGGGCGGTATTAAAGTCTAAGCTGTGTTTTTTTTCAATTTCGATATCTGCCATGGTGTTCCCCTTTTTGTTGTTAGTTATTAACTGATGAAATAAACTTTTAGACTGAGATTTATTAATAAGCCGTCATAAGCTATTTATATCATTAAATGAGAGGGTTAACAATTCAGTCGTGTAGTGTGAGTGATACTAAACTCGCCCTAGCGCATCTATATACCAGACTAATAGCATTTAAAGGACAAGGTTGAATATCAATAGCCGAGGTAAATGGAATTGGAGCAATTTTAATGGATTTAACGACACAACTTAGTGATGCTCAAATAGCGTTTTTAGATGAACTCATCAATTTTGTCCTTGAAGATTGGAGAATTGATAAGCAAGATTATGGCTTTTATAAATCTCGTATTGAAAAATGGCAAAAACAGGGCTACTACGATGATGCTATGCTTTATTTTTGGTACTACGAACCAATAGAAGGTTTAAATTCTAAGCAGGCTGATAACATTTACGCTTTTATAAAGGTTATCAATGGGTTAGGTTTTTCTTATCCATCAACTGAGCAAGCTTTAACAGCTAATACATTTAAGTATATTAAGCGCATTAAAGTATCTAAGTCTATCGAAGAGAAAACAGAAGCAATATTAATTTTTTGGCAAAGTATTGACTATGGAGAAGCTGTAAATGTATCTGATTTTTATCGAAAATTTAATTTAATGAGAGATAAAAATCAAATCATAGAGGACGATGATTGGAATAAGTTTGACAAGGATGGGTTTGAGAAATCTTACCAGTACATTTTAACTCAATGTAAGCTGTGGGAAGCACAGTATCCTAAAGGCATATTAAGTATATATGAGCAGTTAATTTATAAAGGTGAAACTGTAGAAAGCCAAGTAAGTGCTATTGAATATCAATCTGAAACAGAGATATTAATAGAACCACAGTACGATGAAAATATATTAGAACGCAGCAAAAAAACGTCTAAGCTTAAAAAGCTTTTTAATTGGATAAAGCGTTTTCAATGAACACTTCCGTTGGTAAAGGTGCGATTAGCGGTAAAGCACATGCCAAAACTACCACATACCCTACCCCAAAAACCAATAAGCTGTTTATTTAGCATGGCTTATGCCTAAAAATATGCTACTCTTTTTGATACAAAAATTGATGACCTCTTTTGACAGGATAAGACGAAGACATGAAATATATCAGTACGCGTGGTCAAACCGAGCCGATGGATTTTAGCGATGTGTTGTTGATGGGATTGGCGCCAGACGGCGGCTTGATGCTACCTGAGAGCTATCCGCAGATTGATGCTGCGACATTGGATAAGTGGCGTAACATGAGCTATCCAGAGCTGGCGTTTGCGATTATGCGTCTGTTTGCCACCGATATTGATGAGGCGGATTTAAAAGACATTATCGAGCGTACTTATACTGCTGAAGTCTTTGGTAGTGATGATATCGTGCCAGTACGTAAGCTTGAAGATAATTTGTATATTTTAGGACTGTCTAATGGCCCAACGCTTGCGTTTAAAGACGTGGCGATGCAGTTTTTGGGTAATGCCTTTGAATACGTGTTAAAGCAAAAAGGCAAGCGTCTGACCATCATTGGTGCCACCAGTGGCGATACGGGCAGTGCGGCGGAATATGCACTGCGTGGTAAAGACAACATCGAAGTGTTTATGATGTCGCCACATGGCAAAATGAGTGAGTTTCAGCGTGCTCAAATGTATAGCTTAACTGATGCCAATATTCATAACATTGCCATTAAAGGCATGTTTGATGATTGCCAAGATATCGTTAAAGCACTACAGCAAGACGCTGATTTTAAATCCAAATATAGCTTGGGTACGGTCAACTCAATCAACTGGGGGCGCATCCTAGCGCAAATCGTGTATTACTTTAAGGCGTACTTCTCTGTAACAAACGGTGCAGCAACTACAAGCAACGATGAAAAAGTCAGCTTCTGCGTGCCATCAGGTAACTTTGGTAATATCTGTGCTGGTCACATTGCCCGTGAAATGGGTCTGCCGATTGACCGCTTAATTGTGGCTACCAATGAAAACGACGTATTAAATGACTTCTTTAATGAAGGTAAATACACGCCGCGCCCAGCCGACAAAACGTATGTGACCTCAAGCCCGTCTATGGATATCTCAAAAGCGTCAAACTTTGAGCGCTTTGTGTACTTGTTATTGGACAAAGACAGCAAACGGGTGCATGAGCTGTTTGATGGGGTGAAGGCAGGTAAGGGCTTTGATTTGTCTGACGTGCTCGATGCCGTGAATAGCCGTTATGGTTTTGCGGCAGGTAAATCAACGCATCAAGACCGTTTAAATACCATCAAAGCAGTATACGAGACTTATAACGACTTGGTCGATCCACACACAGCAGATGGCATCAAAGTGGCACAAGAGCTACAAAAACAGGGTGAGGTTATCATCTGTGCAGAGACAGCATTGCCAGTGAAATTCTCAGAGACCATCTTTGAAGCGGTTGGCGAGATAGACATTGAGCGCCCTGAGCATACCAAAGATATTGAAAGCCTAGAGCAGCATGTGACGGTACTGGATAATGATGCCAGCCTAGTGGCAGATGAGATTAAAGCGGTGGTAGCGCCTGTTTAGATTAAGATTTAATTGACCTGATTTGTCATAAAAAAACCAGCGAATGAGTCGCTGGTTTTTTTTTATCGGAATCTACTCTGGCTCTTACTGTTTACAGCCTAGCCTTGTCTTTTAAACGGAATAGGCTTTGGTGTGTTCTCGTTAGAGGGCGGCAGTTTAGGTAGGGTAATCTGCGGCTGATCACCAGTTAGCGTCTTCAAAAATGCCACAATGTCTTCGGTCTCTTGGGGTTCATAGGTACGGTTTAACTGAATTTTACCCATAATATTGACCGCTTCTGCCAATGAGTCTACTTGGCCATCATGGAAGTATGGATAGGTGAGCTCAATGTTACGCAGTGTCGGTACTTTAAAGACGTGTCTGTCTTCTTCCTTTCCAGTAACGGCGTAGCGTCCTTCAGATAGGTTTTGTGTGGTGTACTTCTCAAAGACCCCAAACTTTTGGAACGAGCTGCCACCTAATGTCGCACCATTGTGACAAGCGATACAGCCACTGTCTTTAAATAGCTTGTAGCCGTTTAGCTCTTGCTTATTGATGGCACTATCGTCGCCGGCAAGCCATTGGTCAAAGCGTGAATTCGGTGTCACAAGGGTATCCTCAAATAAGGCAATTGCCTCGGTTACCTGATCGATGGTGACATCACCACTGCTGCCATAAGCTTCATTAAACAAGGCTTTGTACTCTGGGATTGAGTTTAAAACCTGTTCAACATACTCATGGGATGATGCCATCTCTATTGGATTTTCAATTGGACCACCGGCCTGATCCATCAAGTCTTTGGCGCGTCCATCCCAGAACTGTGCCAAGAAGTAGCGACTGTTTAACACTGTCGGCGAGTTGATTGGCCCTTCGGCCCAGTTATGACCCACTGAGGTTGGGATGTTGTCTGTACCGCCTTTGGCAAGATCATGACAGCTATTACAAGACAGCGTACCTGATTTTGATAAGCGGGTATCAAACCACAGCATTTTACCCAGCTCTACTTTTTTAGGCGATTCAATCGCCTCTACTGTAATGGTTTCGACAGGCTCATCACGAACGCTGATAAGCGGCTTTACATCAGTATTACTGGCGCTCTCAGCACCTAGATCTGTGTCTTGCGTATCTTCTGACTCATTAGATACGACGTGTTGACCGCCTGGACGAAAATATCCAGAAAGGGCGATTAGCAATACAAGTAGTAAGAAACCAATCACGCCGACAAGAGCATAAGTGACTTCCTTTCTCGGGTTATTTTGATGAGCGTTAGCCATAGCATGTGTACCTGTTGTGACTAAGAATAAGTGAAAGTTAGCAACGTGGGCTGTATTGACTGAAATGGGCTATATTGATTGACGTGCGAAATAGTTTATTCAGTATTAAGTAGTTTTAAATCCATTGTATCAGTAAGGTTTTATTAAGTACAGATAACCATATAGAAAATAAGGATTTATTTTAATCATTATAATGATGATTAAAACCAAACAATGATGGTGGATAACCTATACACTGATAACTCTCCAATGCTATGGTGCTAACGGAGAGTACGCTTCTTTAAATGAGGATAGATATACTAAACATAAGTGTCAGAGGTGTCGGAGCATAAAGATAACAAGACAACATAACGCTATAGTCAAAGACGTCTAAAATGGTGACAAGGCAACCGAGCATCAGGTCTATAAATGTAAGCTTAGCGAGAAATGTAGGCTTAGTGAGGTTAGCGCCGTAACCGTTTAACAGTTCGCTGACTATACTATAAAAACTGGTAAATAATATGACAGCACTTGAACCTGCATTAACGACAGAGAAAGCCGCTATACTTTTATTATGGCAACGGGTAAACACCTCTTTATCTGCCTTTTATAAACTGATTGCTCACTTTGAGACGGCGCAGCAGGCGCTACAAGCAGGCAGGAGTCAATGGCAAAACTTAGGTATTCATAAAAAGCATCTTGATCGGCATGCGCAGGCAAGTCAGGAGGAGGATGCTCAGTTTATCGCGCAGCTTGAACAGCGCATGGCCGCGGGCGAGTTTCAGTTGCTGTTTCAACAACAGGCTGATTATCCGCAGCAGTTGCTTGGTCTATTTGATCCACCACCTTTGTTGTTTTATCGAGGCAATAAGCAGCGTTTGAATCAAGCTCAGATAGCCATTGTGGGCAGCCGTAGGCCGACACCAAAAGCGCAGCGCTTTAGCTTTGATATCGCTCAATATTTGGCAAAGTCTGGTTTTATTATCTGTAGTGGTTTGGCGCAAGGGGTAGACGCCCAGGCCCATTTAGGTGCTTTATCTCAGTCTGCTGAATATGCCGGGCGCAGCGTGGGGGTGATGGGTACCGGCATAGATGTCTGTTATCCCAAGCAGCACCAGGCCTTGTTTGATCGGATGATTGCAGAGGGTGGCTGTATAGTCAGTGAGCTGTTCCCAGGCACGCCGCCTCACAAACACACCTTTCCTAGGCGCAATAGAATTGTCGCCGGCTTAAGTCTTGGTACTGTGGTAACCGAAGCGGCGCTACAAAGTGGCTCATTGATTACCGCACGCCTTACCTCAGAGCAGGGCAAGCAAGTGTTTGCGCTACCTAGTGACATTGATAACGTTAATGCTCAAGGGGGGCATCATCTGATTCGAGAGGGTGCGACCTTGGTGTATCATCCTGATCAAATTGTGAGTGATTTGTGCCATCAATTGGTGACACCTGTGCAGATATCGCAGGCCAAAGACACTATATATGGCAACAGTTCAGACCACTTTCATGCCAATGCTACTTCACACCCTACAAAGCATCCCAATGCAGTGAGCTCTGATACCACTGCGACACCCAAAGATAACGTGAATCCTATTTTAAAAGCGCAGAAGTCTGTTACTATTTCTGAGCACCTGCAGCCTTTGTGGGTACATATCCAATTTGAACCGCAGGACCTAGATGCCTTAATCAATAAGACCCAACTAGATACCGCTACCTTATTAAGTCAACTCATGGAGCTTGAGTTAATGGGTGCGGTCGCTGAGGTCGGCGGTCGTTATCAGCGTGTTTAAACTGTTTTGCCGGTTTTTTATCCCTATCAAATAGATGGCTTATCGGCGGTCTATTGTGTCAATGAAGTCTGAAACTATGAATGCTACTACTGAGCCGAATGGCGCTACCACCACAAGCCCTGAACAAGCCGCACAATGGCTACAGCAAGGCAAACTTCTGGCTTATCCCACCGAAAGCGTCTGGGGTATAGGCTGTGATGCTTATAACCAACAAGCCGTTGAGCAGATATTGGCCATAAAAAATAGGCCAAGCGAGAAGGGGATGATCGTGGTGACTGACAGCATTGAGCGTATCAGGCCATTATTACAGCAATTACCCCAGAGTCGTCAGCAACAAATCATAGCCAGTTGGTCAACGCGAGCAAGTGAGGAGAATGCAGCACACACTCAGCAGGCGCACACTTGGCTATTGCCTTTAAAGACGGCTGAATTTAGCGCCACAACAGAAGCGGATAACGAAGATACGAATACTCAAGATATTGGTGCTCAAAAGGCTAATGCTAGCAAGGTTCATGACCCACACCAACCTGGCATCGATGCTTTGGTACCTTATTGGATTACTGGCAAACATGACTCTATTGCGGTTAGAGTGATTGCGCATCCACTTATTGCTCAGCTGTGTCAGCAAATGGTCAGCTCTGCCAACCCTTATGGGTTAGTGGTCTCAACCAGCTGTAACCCATCAGGAGACTCTCCGGCTAAGAGTTTTGAGCAGGCCTATGCCTACTTTGGGCAAGACATAGCGTATCTACAAGGAGAGACTTTAGGCTATGTGCTACCTAGTCAGATCAGTGATGCATCAAGCGGGCAGGTGATTCGTTAGTTTTTTATCCTACTGTGCCCGCTACTTAATATAGGTTTGATAACACAAGGATGAGGTATGAATATTTTAATTAGTGGGGGTTCTGGATTTATTGGTCAGACATTAAGCCAATATTTACAAGATGCCCAAGGCACAGAACAAGATTCTCAATACTCAGACACTCACATAACTTGGCTGACTCGAGACGCCAGCCAGCCGCACCCAAGCTTTGTGAGCTTAATGAGTTATGAGCAATTACAAACCACGCAGTCCACCTTTGATGTGATTGTCAATCTGTCTGGGGCAGGCATAGCGGACAAACTTTGGAGTGATGAGCGCAAGCAGTTGCTGCTGCAAAGCCGGCTTAAGCCTACCCAAGCTTTATTAGATTATATAAGCCGTACCTCGGTCAAACCTAAACTGCTACTTAGCGGCTCAGCCATAGGCTGGTATGGAGACCAAGGCGAGACGCCACTTGATGAAAGCAGTCGCTTCGAGGGTAAAGGTGATGCAGATTTTGCCCATCAATTGTGTGAGGCTTGGGAGGCTAAAGCTAAGCAAGCTTTAGACTTTAAGGTACCGGTAGTTATCCTACGCACAGGGATAGTGATTCATCCCAGCGGCGGTATGCTGGCCAAGATTTTGCCTGCTTTTAAAATGGGGCTGGGTGGTCAGTTGGGGGATGGCAATCAGATCATGAGCTGGATTAGTCTGAACGATTGGGTTCGAGCGGCAGTGCATATCATGGCGCAGCATACGGCGAATGAGCATTATGACGATAGCACTGTCTATAATTTAACGGCGCCGCATCCGCTAAGTAATGCAGTGTTTACCCAGATTGTGGGCAGTTGGTTAAAGCGTCCGACTTTTATGACTTTGCCTAAAGCAGTGTTGAAGCTGATGTTCGGAGAGATGTCAGGCTTGTTAATTGAAGGCCAAAAGGTATTGCCAAAGCATCTACTAGATACTGGCTTTGTATTTAAACATACTGCACTCAAACAAGCTTTGATGGCGCAAAAGCTGTCTTAAATCATCTGCAGATTAAGATAAAGTTTCACGTGGAACAGTCATTAAAGATATGGGTCGATCATTAGCGCTTATCTATGTTTCACGTGAAACTATCAATAAAATATCAATGAGACTATGGCCATTTATTTGACCTGCTATTTAATAGACTTTATCGGCTTAACGGCTTTCGTGCTTCTTTCTAATAAAGAAAATAATCGCAGTAAGCGCGGCGACCATTAGCGATAAAATGGCGCCGGTCAACAACGTATTGAGCAGTGCAAACCCAAATGGATAATGGTTCTGAGCAATACCCAGTCGATCTTGAGTAATACCCACCGAAATAATACCGGCCCACAGCTCAGGAGAAGCGGGCCAGCCAAATGCCAAAAACACATTCATAAGCTGTAAACCCGCCTTAATATACACACTTCGGCGCAGTGCATTGTGCCATCTGCTCAGATTCTGCTTGATAAGATAGGCATCAAGGATGCCATATACTAGGATAAATACCACAATCCCAAGCAACATGCCGGCAAAGGCTGCAGGTGTCGCACTTAATACAATGCTGCCCCACATAAAGCTGGCAAGAGCATTGGCCATGACCCAAAAGCCCCAAAACAACCAATGATTTGTCATTTTATGTGCAGTTTTTATCATTATTGAACCAAAAGTATTTTATTGAACCGAGAGTATTTTGCCATCGGAATCTTTGGGTAAATCTGCCAGACAGACCAAGCTTTCATTACTGATGCCACTGACTAAGAATTGATCTGAATCGGCAAAGTACTCCACCACTTGAACGGGCGTGTATGACAAGCTTTGGTCTTGTCCCACAATCCACACATAGCCATGAATGGGTGTGGTAGGGCGAGGGTTTTTCTTAGTCAGCGGCTGTAAGTTGGCTTCATGAATGGCCTCGCGCGGCAAGCGCACACCAAGCTCAATTTGACCATATTCAATGCTCATCGAGGCGCGCATGCCAGGTTTGAGTAGTGACGCTGTGTTTTCACCAGCAATCAAAGGCGCATGTACCGTCAAAGTGTGGTTATTGGCATCGGGGGTAATGTGACTGATTTGACCAGTAAATTCTTTATGTAAATCAAACACAGTAAAGTTCACCGGCTTACCAACGGACAACTGTGACTGAGTTTCCAGTGGCAATTGTGCGATTAATTGTAGCACCCGAGTATTGGCCACAGTAATAATAGGCGAGGGTAGCGCAGCAGAGGTGTTGACTTCATCAGTTGCGCCTTTGGTATTATCGGCGCTCTCAGTGGTATCTTTGGGCGCCGCTGTATTTTGTGTGGCAGCTGTGTTTTGTATAGCTGTGTTTTGTATATTAGTCACTTTACCAGCAATGGGTGACTTGAGCACCAAGGTCACCTCCACCAAGCGTTGGGATTTATTTGCCTGCTGAAGTGTATTTGTCTCAGTGCTCTGAGTCTTACTGTCTTGTATGGGCTTATCTACAGCGGATGAGCGCTGAGCATCATCGGCCGTATCACTGGTGGCACTGACGGCCACGCCTACGCCGCTGATACTACCAGTACCGCTTGATTTTACGGTGCGCTTGGTGGCACTGCCTTGAGTGGATTGTGCGTCTATTTTTTTATCGCCCTGATACACCTCCAGAAAGTCATTACCAATAAAAGGCAGCTCATTTTCAGCAACTTTTGCTTCAAGTCTGGCCACCACTTGCCCTGGTTGCACGCTATCACCTTTTGCCACCTCAAGCGTGCTTGACATGATGTGATAAGGGGCAGTCAAGTCAACACTGTTAACCGGCACTAAGTCGCCGACAAGGTTGTAGCTGGGCTGATAGCGCTCTGGAATACTGGTATGAATCAGGTCGTGACTGACCACGATTTTATTGTCCAAAATCTGAACCTCAGCCTGCTGCTGTTCACCCTGAGTCGCTCCATCACAGCCGACCACTGCGAGCGACGCAGCCACTATCGCCATGGCAAGCACTTTGGCATAACGGCCACGGCCCCTTTGATGTCCATCAGCGTGGGCAACTTGGGGGTGAGTGGATGAGGCGGCAAATAGCGGCGATGGCATAACAGTGAAATCCTATCGGTTGGATAATAAAAAAGGGCAAGTCATCAAACTCTCAATAACACAGTGACTGATAATAAAGTGACCAATAACACAGTGACATAACAAAATAAGGTATGGTAATGACAAGTCTTGCACTAATTTTAGGGCAAAAACGCCACAGTCTTGTTATAGGATTGTGTTAAGTTTGTGCTTAGGGGTTGAAATTTTGGCCCATGGCCTTTATCAAGCAGTTACCATACAAAACATTAACAAAAGATGATCCCCCCTGCTATTTAGCATTAAAGCGGGAAGACATGAAATAATGAAATTAAGCTGCTGACCATAAAAACTTATACCACAAAAGATGTGTGCACAGGGCATTAAATCAGCAGACTGCAAAAAATTAAAACGTCTGCTTCCTTTGCCTTTTTTATTCATAAATTTAATAAGCGACCCATTAAGCTATATAAGCTACTTAAGCCAATAAGGAGAGAAAACCATGAGTAATAATGAAGCGAATAATCCTCAAGACAATCCAGTACATGACAATGTTGGCCACTCAGAGACCATCTTAGAAGAGACCCTAAATGAGTTTAATCCAGAGGCCAATGGCGGCGATAATGATGTGGTACACAGTGATATTGATGTGAGCACTTATCAGGCACGTATTGCAGAATTAGAAGGTGAGGTAAAAGCGGCCAAAGAAGGCCAAGCCCGCGCCAATGCTGATGCCTATAACGCTCAAAAACGCATGGAACAAGAAACTGAGAAAAGCCGTAAGTTTGCACTACAAAAATTCGCTAAAGAGTTATTAGAAGTTGTGGACAACTTAGAGCGTGCCATTGTCAGCGTCCAAGCCGATGATGATGCCGATGACGCCATCTTAGAGGGTGTAAAACTTACCCATAAATCTTTCTTAAACGTATTAAATAAGCAAGGCGTAGAAGTGGTAGACCCACAAAACGCTAAGTTTGATCCAGAGCTACACGAAGCGGTGGGCATTGATCCTGAAGCGCCAGCTGACACTGTGGGTGACGTTCTACAAAAAGGTTATACCTTAAACGGTCGTCTATTGCGCCCTGCGATGGTTAAAGTCGGTCAATAAGTCATCAACCGTTTTGCCTGAGGCCCATCTCTGCGGCAGGATGACCAAATAAATCAGTCGCTTATAAGGGCATATGAAAGGTGAAAATGCAAAAAATGACAATAAATTGCGCAATTGTGTTGAATTTGGCTTGAAAAATAGACGCACTAAACCGATATATAAAGACAACAAGCAAGGCTTACACAGTTGTGGCATGAACCACGGACAGCATGAACAGTAAGCCAAATGCTAACATTGAAATAAACACAAACAAGAAATGATTTGGAGTTTTATATTATGGCTAAGACAATTGGTATTGATTTAGGTACAACCAACTCTTGTGTTGCAGTGATGGAAGGTGACAAAGTTAAAGTCATCGAAAACGCTGAAGGCACACGCACTACCCCTTCAATTATCGCTTATAAAGATGGCGAAATCTTAGTAGGTCAGTCTGCAAAACGTCAGGCAGTCACCAACCCAAACAACACTTTATATGCTATTAAGCGTCTTATCGGTCGCCGCTTTGATGACAAAGTGGTACAAAAAGACATCGGTATGGTGCCATACAAAATCGTTAAAGCAGACAACGGTGATGCTTGGGTAGAAGTAAACGACAAAAAAATGGCGCCACCACAGATTTCTGCTGAAATCCTACAAAAAATGAAAAAAACAGCAGAAGACTACTTAGGCGAAAAAGTAACTGATGCGGTAGTAACTGTACCTGCTTACTTTAACGACTCACAGCGTCAAGCCACTAAAGATGCCGGTAAAATTGCGGGTCTAAACGTTAAGCGTATCATCAACGAGCCGACTGCCGCAGCTTTAGCTTACGGTATGGATAAGAAAAAAGGCGATAGCACCGTTGCTGTTTATGACTTAGGTGGTGGTACATTTGACGTATCAATCATCGAAATCGCTGATGTTGATGGTGAGCAGCAGTTCGAAGTATTGTCGACCAACGGTGATACTTTCTTAGGTGGTGAAGACTTCGACTTAGCCTTGATCGACTATCTGGTTGAAGAGTTCAAAAAAGAGCAAAACTTCAACTTAAAAGGTGATCCACTAGCGATGCAGCGTCTAAAAGAAGCTGCTGAAAAAGCGAAAATTGAACTATCAAGCGCACAAAGCACTGAAGTAAACCTACCTTATATTACTGCAGATGCTAGTGGTCCTAAGCACTTGGTAGTGACTATCAGCCGCTCTAAGCTTGAAGCCTTAACCGAAGCTTTGGTAAAACGTACGATTGATCCTTGTAAAGTAGCGTTAGAAGATGCCGGCCTTAAAGCCAGCGATATCGATGACGTTATCTTAGTTGGTGGTCAGACTCGTATGCCACTGGTACAAAAAACAGTAGAAGAGTTCTTCGGTCAAGAGCCACGTAAAGACGTGAACCCTGATGAAGCGGTAGCGGTTGGTGCAGCCATTCAAGGTGCAGTATTATCAGGCGACAAAACTGACGTACTACTACTTGACGTAACCCCACTAACCCTAGGTATCGAAACCATGGGTGGCGTTATGACCGGCATCATTGAGAAAAATACTATGATTCCTACCAAAAAATCACAAGTGTTCTCAACCGCTGAAGACAACCAGCCTGCGGTAACCATTAAAGTGTTCCAAGGTGAGCGTAAAGTTGCGGCCCAAAACAAGCTATTGGGTGAGTTCAACTTAACTGATATCCCACCAGCACCTCGTGGTATGCCTCAGATCGAAGTAACCTTTGACATCAACGCTGATGGTATCATGAACATCTCAGCCAAAGACAAAGGTACTGGTAAAGAGCAAAGCATCCAGATTAAAGCCGACTCTGGTCTATCGGATGAAGAAATCGAGCAAATGGTACGTGACGCAGAAGCCAACGCTGCAGAAGATGAAAAATTCGCAGCACTAGCTCAAGTGCGTAACGAGGCTGATGGTCGCATCCATGCCATCCAAAAAGCGCTAAAAGATGCTGAAGACAAAGTTACTGAAGAAGAAAAAACTTCAGTTGAAACTGCCATCAGTGATCTAGAGTTGGCTGCTAAAGAAGATGACCATGATGACATCAAAGCCAAGCTTGAAGCTTTAGACAATGCCTTCTTGCCAATCAGCCAGAAGATTTATGCAGCAGGCCAAGGCGCAGAAGGTGCAGCACCTCAAGCCGATGCTACTGAAGCCAATGCCGCTGATGATGATGTGGTGGATGCTGAGTTTACTGAAGTCAACGAAGACGACAAAAAGTAAGCTTATAAAGTATCTCGCTTACCTCAGTTATCAACTTAGTAAGCGGTATAAAAAAGACCGTGCTATTAGCACGGTCTTTTTTTTATGGGAAAATCACAATTGATAAGAGCTAAATAATCAATCATCTAACGGCTTAACTTACTGAGCGGCTGGTTAAGCGACTGGTAAATGGCTGGCTAAGCGGCCTAGTGATTTCGTTGACTTATGAACCAGATAACTGCTCAATAAGCCGGCTACAGTCATCATCGGTGAGCTTAGCATTCATGACCAGTCGAATGCGTGAGGTACCTACAGGCACAGTCGGCGGACGAATGGGCAGGGCATAAAATCCTGCTTGCTGCAGCGCCTGAGCTTTTTTTATAGCGCTGGCATTATCGCCTAATATATAAGGAATAATGGGCGACTCATATTGCGCAGCTGAGTCATTGTGAATGGCGTAAGATACGCGGCGTGATATATTGGCTAAGTGACTGCGTGATTGATATAGCGAAGGCATTTTGGCCAAAATAAATCGAGTCCAGCAGTGGGTAATGGGCGGTAGCGCCGTACTAAAGATAAAAGAGCGCATTTGATTAATCAACCACTCTCGAACAGAGGCATCACAAATCACATAAGCACCCATCGAGGCAAAGGCTTTGCCAAAAGTACCCACGATATAATCTATATCCTCTAATGTCTGAGTTTCTTCAGCAAGTCCAAGTCCATTATATCCGAGCACACCCACTGCATGTGCCTCGTCAATATACAGCTCAATGCGAGGGTCGCAGGCCTTGAGCTTGACTAAGGCTTTTAAGTTGGCTCGATCACCATCCATACTAAAGATACTTTCTGTGACCACAATAATGCGTTGTATCTCATCACCCGCCTGCTCAATCAAAGTGGCTAGGTGCTGCATATCATTATGGCGATAGCGCTGATAGGTACAGTGTGGGTGCTTGTTGCCAATAAGGCGCACACCATCTATAAGGCTGGCGTGAATTAACGTGTCGGTCAATATTAAGGTATTAAGCGGCAGCTTAGCCAGTGCTGGCAAGATACCTATATTGGCGTGATAGCCGCTATTGACCACCAACACAGATTTGTTACACGTTGAGCGCTGCGCCTCTGGCAAAGCAAGTGTATACCACTCTAGCAGCTCCGCTTCTAATAAGGGAAGTTGACTGTGATTACCGGTCAACAGCCGAGAAGAGGTGGCACCCATCTTAGGCCTCTGGCTATCTGGCATCGCTTGCAAATCACTCAAAAACTGCGATTGTAGCTGGGTATCATTACCAAGCCCCAGATAATCATTACTTGAAATATTTAATAGCTGCTTATTATCTAAAACAATCCATTGGTTTTCATGTCTGATACCAGGCAGCTTTCGGTATTGCTCTTTTGATTTTAAAGTGTCTAGTAGCGCCGCAACGCTTGAGCTTGTGGGGCTGCTCATCGATGTCCATCCTTGATTTTTTATTGATATAAAAGGCTTATTTTGGCCCGTCAATCGTCCAAAAGATTGGACAATATATCTGTTTTATTGCTAAAAGGGGTAAATGTAACAAAAGTTTTCATAAATATAGGATTGTAACGCACCAAATAACTAATCCTCGTAAAAAATAACTTCATGCCTATCAAACACTGACAGAACCTTTGACATATCTTGTTACTATAGATTCATGGATAACAAATAAGCTTTTTAAAGGCCGTTTGTTGACTCACTTTTTAGGAGAAGACTATGAATACTTTAAACAAAACCCTACTTGCGGTAGCTGCTGGTACCCTAATGACGGCAGGCGCTCAAGCGGCTGTTAGCTATGGTAACGGTATGACAGCTCAGCCCTATATCGGTGCTAAAGTGGGTCAATATGATCTTGATGGTGCGAAAGACAAAGGCACCTCATATGGTGTCTACGGTGGTGCCAAATTCACACCAAACCTAGGTGTCGAAGCTGAATACCTAACTACCAGTGATGAAGACTTCGGTCCAGGTACAGAATACTCAGCTGATGTATACGGCCTGTATGGTACTTATGATTATGCCTTCCCTAACACAGGTGGCTTATATGCTAAAGGCCGTGTGGGTGTCGCTAAGAATGAAGTCGATGTGGAAAGCAAGAACTCAAATCTTTATAAAGATTCTGGCTCTGAAACAGGTATCGCAGGTGGCTTAGGTCTAGGCTTTAACGTGGCACAGAATGCCTCTATCGAAGCGATGTACAACTGGTACCCTTCTATTGAAAACACACGTGGTGACGATATCGATGCCAGCGGTGTTACCTTAGGTGCTCACGTTAAATTCTAACCTTGGTATTTAACCGCTAGGCAAGAGTGATTGTTTAACACCAGTAATTGAATATCAAAACCTTGTTAATTTTCATAAATAACCAAAGCGATTGTTCGGGCAGTCGCTTTGGGTGTGAATCTAAGATTAAGAGTTTGTTTTAAAAAGATATATTTACTTTCAAAAGTTAACATTGCCGCTATCAAATAGCGACATAAAAATCGGACATATCTTGTTACTATAGGCTCATCGATACAGCGACGTGTTTAGAATAATTTTCTTATACTGATGCGAATCGCTATACTTTTAATTGGAGAATACTATGAAAACATTACAAAAAACTTTATTAGCATTGGTTGCTGGTTCATTAATGACTGCTGGCGCACAAGCAGCGATTACTTATGGTAACGGCATGACCGCTCAGCCTTACATCGGTGCTAAAATTGGTCAATACGACCTTGATGATGCAGACGATGAAGCATTATCATATGGCGTTTATGGTGGTGCTAAATTCACACCAAACTTCGGTATTGAAGCTGAATACCTAACCACCAGTGATGAAGACTTTGCTCCTGGTTCTGAATACAGTGCTGACGTATATGGCCTATACGGTACTTACGACTACACTTTCCCAGGCTCACAAATGTACGCTAAAGGCCGTTTAGGCGTTGCTAAAAACAAAGTAGACGTAGATGCTAAAAACGTTGTTGGCCAAGTTGCAAGCTATAACGGCAAGCATTCTGACACTGGTATTGCAGGTGGTCTAGGTCTAGGTTACAACATCGCTCCTAATGCGGCAGTAGAGTTGGCTTACGATTGGTATCCAAAAGTTGAAAATGTAGGTAGCAAAGGCGACCTAGATGCTTCTGGTATCACTTTAGGTGCTAACTTCAAGTTCTAATCTAACTTGCTTGAAAATACCTAAATAGTTTGGCCGATCTGGCCAACAAAAAAAGCGATCACCTCGGTGGTCGCTTTTTTTATGGCTTATCTCACTCACAGCTACTGTTAATATTTGCTTATCAAAAATAGTAGCTATAGGTGCTTAAAAGTATCTAAGACTATGTGTTTGATACTATGTGTTTGACGTGGCCAAGGCTATGTTTCTCATGGATAGATTTGGTAGCAAAAGTTAACATCTGCACTACCAAGCATCGACACAGTTTTCGAAATATTTTGTTACTATATAGGTATAGATAAAAAGAAGGGATTTAAACAGATACGGTTATAGGTGTTTGATTTAAATGCTTTAATCCCTTCTTTCATCGAAAACAATACTAGGGCGTGTTGAACATTGGGTATAAATTAATGGCAAAAAAAATAGCGAACGGTTAATCTTTAAGTTCTCACACAAAAAAGATATCGTTCGCTATGCCTCGCACTATGCTCAAAGATGAACACTGGA
>Ga0208300_100106_pt1 | contig 92406 bp, 78 predicted proteins | sample 23_taG_FD_184096 | JGI IMG/M metagenome (GOLD analysis project Ga0208300, IMG submission 184096) | Marine viral communities from Cariaco Basin, Caribbean Sea - 23_WHOI_OMZ (SPAdes) (version 2) | ecosystem: Environmental > Aquatic > Marine > Oceanic | place: Caribbean Sea: Cariaco Basin...
GGTTACGGTTGCAGCGCTTCCGTTGAGCAGGCTCTTAACGCACGCCGTTACTGCATTCCGACGAGTTTTATGCATTTTATAGCTGACAAGCGATACGACTTTGTTCACAATAGATAGGGCATTCATGACTGTTTGGCCTCAGTGAAGTTTGGCGATTGATCTGATCACCAAACGTCATGAATGTTCCTATCTTTTTTATCTTATTGATATCGCAATATTATTTGTGGGGATACCTCAGACTCTGACCCCAATCTTTGAAATATACTCTGACCCCATTATTTTTGTGTTGTCAGTATTTGTAGACATTCTTATTCGATAAAAGCCTTAATAGATCTGACTTACTTTTAGCAAAGTGAGCGTTTTTTGGTAAACTCTGTCGAGTATTTTTCTAGTCGAAGTAAATAGGACAAACTAATGGCCGTATTCGGTACAGTATTCATGCCACAAATGGCACTTGCTACCTTTGTCAACGATAAGTGGACTGACACCGAATTTGTCAGTGCAGATAGTATTCAGCTGCACCCTGGTGCACACGTGCTTCATTACTCAAGTACATGCTTTGAAGGCTTAAAAGCATTTAAGCACGAAGATGGCAGCATCAACATTTTCAGAATGGATAAGAATATCGAGCGCTTTGCTCAAAGTAGCCGTCTACTAAACTTGCCTGAAATAGACAAAGCGCAAGTCGAAAAGATGATCATCGATATTGTTGCAAAATACGCCTCCGAGGTTCCAGAGCCTCCAGGTTCTATGTATATCCGCCCTACGCATATCGGCACAGAAGCGTCTATCGGTAAAGCGGCAGCGCCATCAGCAAGTTCTATGCTATACGTTTTGTTATCGCCAGTTGGTGATTACTTTGCTGGCGGTTTGAAGCCACTTCGCTTGTTGCTAGACGAAACAGGCATGCGCTGTGCGCCGCACATGGGAATGGTAAAAAGCGGTGGTAACTACGCCAGTGCGTTGCCTCCTATTCTTAAAGCGCGTGCAGAAGTTCAGGCTGATCAAATTCTGTTTTGCCCTAATGGCGATGTACAAGAAACCGGAGCTGCTAACTTCCTGCTTATCGATGGTGATGAAATCATTACTAAAGGGTTAGATTCTAGCTTCCTACACGGTGTGACCCGAGCAACGATTCTTCAAATTGCCAAAGACCACGGCATGAAAGTGAGCGAGCGTGATATTACTGTAGACGAACTACTAGAGCGTTCAGCCAAACCGAATACTGAAGCAGCACTGTCTGGTACAGCGGCTGTACTTACGCCGGTAGGTACTTTTATTCACAATGATAAAGAGTATCAGGTGGGTAACGGTGAAGCTGGCCCTGTAACGATGAAGCTAAGACAAGCGTTAAATGATATCCAATGGGGTAAGGCCGAAGACACTCACAATTGGTTGGTGAAAGTGCCAAACTAGTCTAATCAGACACCCATTAAAAAAGCCTGCGAACGCAGGCTTTTTCGTTTCTAAAAAGGCACTCGATTACTTCGCTTTGCCTTGCTTAGCGACTGCATCCATCATTGCTTTGATAGCGTCAGCATCGCCAAGATATTCTTTAGAGATTGGCTTAAGGTTTTCATCTAGTTCGTATACTAGCGGTACACCAGTAGGAATGTTTAGGCCCAACACTTCTTCGTCTGACATACCATCAAGGTACTTAACAAGAGCACGAAGACTGTTGCCGTGCGCAGCAATAATTACGCGCTTGCCTGCTTGGATGTCTGGACGAATAACGTCGTGCCAGTATGGTAGTACACGTTCGATAGTTAGTTTTAGACTTTCACCACGTGGCAGGATGTCAGCATCTACATTGTTGTAACGTGGATCGTGACCTGGGAAGTGCTCGCTGTCATCTTCAACTGCCGGAGGTGGGATGTCGAAGCTACGACGCCAGATTTTAACCTGTTCTTCACCATGCTTAGCGGCAGTCTCTGCTTTGTCTAAACCTGTTAACGCACCGTAGTGACGCTCGTTCAGACGCCAGTGACGCTCAACTGGAAGGTAGTGCTGACCCATCTCTTCAAGTGCAATATTAAGTGTTTTAATTGCGCGAAGAAGTACAGACGTATAAGCCTGATCAAATGTAAATCCAGCATCTTTAAGAAGCTGACCTGCGGTCTTTGCTTGTGCTACACCAGTGTCGGTCAAGTCAACGTCGTGCCAGCCTGTGAAACGGTTTTCCAAGTTCCACTGACTTTCTCCATGACGAATAAGTACCAATTTATACATAGTTGGGTTACCTGCGGCGTTAGAGTGAAATAGTCTGAGATAATTCCAGAAATTGGACGTTCAGACGTATATTTAAAAATCTGCTGTTATCATCCTTGATTGGCGCTTAAAAATCCAGTTTATGCTGGTACAAAATCGCAGGTAAGACGTGTGTTTATCACTATAACTTGGGAATTATTATATAAAACGGGTAAGGTCTGGATGAGCAACTTTTATCCACTCTTGCATCGATGGCTCTTCAATAAAGCTAAAGTCTTCGAAGTCGAAGCCAGGTGCTACTGTACAACCAACAAGTGAGTAATCACCCATCGTTGCGGCTGCCTGAAAATTCCCTGCTTTAACAACTTCTACATAGTCAGTGCTTTGCCCACCAATGCGACGTTCCCACAACTGTTGTTTTTCAAGTTGAAACAGTTGTAGTGGAGCCCCTTCGTAGTGATTCCACACTTCATCATGTAACACGCGATGAAAACGACTAACTTGTCCCTTTAATAGAAGAAAATAAATATGAGTAAGCGCGGGTCGACTAGCATTGTGCACAAACGATTTAGTTTCGTTTTCAGAACGGAAAACTTGACGATAGAAACCTCCCTCGGGGTGAGGTGCAAGGTTGTACTTCTTAACTAGCGGGTGTGTCATGATAACTTCGTTATTATTTTTATTGCTTACTACTAATGCTTGTATATCTCAAAGCTTTCCTAAGCATGTATTAAGACATTTAATGTTTAACCTTCTTTTAAGCATACCGTTTGGTGCGTTATAAGAAAACAGAAATGTTGCATATTTGTAAACCATCTTAATCAGCAAGTACTCTGTGCATATGCGAAGCTTTCTTATCAATAAGCGCTATCTGCCCTAGTCAGCTTTTTCCAGCTGTTACAGCGCTTCTCCATAATCCATCTGTTTAAACCAATAATGAGAAATAGCTAAAAAAGCGATGCCATTACTAATAGTAGGTGAACTTTTTTTCATGTTTAGGCCGTACAAATTGGAAAATAAGGCGACTAAAAACACGTTGCTCGTTTCTTGCGTTGGCAAAATTGAAACGTACACAATATTCACGAACAGGCAAAGAAGGATGGTGAGCGTATGACATATAAGTCTTTTTCGCAGCTTGAAGTAAACGGCAAAAACTTCAAGGCGGTAAATTTTGACGGTATAGGCAGTAAATATGCGCTCGACAGGCTTCCGTTTTGTATCAAAATTCTTTTGGAAAACCTGATTCGTCATGAAGACCAAGAGTTTGTTAACAGCAACGATATTGAGCAAGTAGCAAAGTGGGACACAGATAATCACGTTGATTACGAAGTGTCTTTTGTTCCCGCACGCGTCATCCTCCAAGATTTTACGGGTGTGCCTGCTATTGTTGATTTAGCAGCCATGCGCGATGCGGTTAATCGTTTAGGTGGCGACGCTCAGGCGATTAATCCCCTCAATCCAGTAGAGCTGGTTATTGACCACTCAGTAATGGTAGATCATTTTGCTGAAGACGATGCGCTTGAAAAGAATACCGACATTGAAATTCAGCGAAATAGAGAGCGTTATCAATTTCTAAAATGGGGTCAGTCTAGCTTTGACAATTTCAAAGTGGTTCCCCCTGGTCGCGGTATCGTGCATCAGGTTAACCTAGAGTATCTTGCTCGTTGCGCGTTTACTAAGGAACAGGATGGGGAAACGTTGGTTTACCCAGATACCCTAGTAGGAACAGATTCGCATACCACTATGATTAATGGCCTTGGCGTACTAGGCTGGGGTGTGGGAGGCATTGAAGCAGAAGCGGCGATGCTGGGTCAACCAGTAACAATGTTATTACCAAAAGTGGTTGGCTTCAGGCTTTCAGGTAAGTTGCCTGCTGGCGTAACTGCCACCGACATGGTGCTAACTATCACACAACAACTACGTGAACATGGCGTTGTTGGAAAGTTTGTAGAATTCTATGGACCGGGTCTTAAGCATCTTACTACGGCAGACCGTGCCACCATCGCAAACATGGCGCCCGAATATGGTGCTACTTGCGGTATCTTCCCTATTGATGATGTTGCGCTAGATTACCTGCGACTCACCGGCCGAGACGAAGATCAAATTGCCCTTGTTGAGGAATATGCAAAGTTCAGCCACTTATGGCACGACGACCACTCAAAAGATGCCCAGTATCATGAGACCCTTGAACTTAACTTAGATGAAGTGGTTCCTTCACTTGCTGGACCTAAGCGTCCTCAAGATAGAATTGCCCTCGATAATGCAGCAGAGGCATTTAGAGAGTGGCATCGTTCGCAAATTGACGTGAAAGTGCTTGATGAAGAAACCGATCTCATCGCGGAAGCGGGGTTAGGTACAACAGACGAGGTGGACGAAGAACACGACTCGTTCGTGGAGTTCAGAGGAAGCAAGTTCAACCTTGAAGATGGCGCTATTGTAATAGCTGCTATCACCAGCTGTACTAATACGTCAAATCCATCTGTACTCGTTGGCGCAGGCTTGCTTGCGAAGAAAGCAGCGGAAAAAGGGCTAACTCGTAAGCCGTGGGTTAAGACTTCATTAGCACCTGGTTCGCAGGTTGTTACTCAGTATCTAGAAGATGCAGGTCTGATGGATCCGCTTGAAGCACTAGGCTTTAACTTGGTTGGCTACGGCTGTACTACGTGTATTGGTAACTCTGGACCGCTACCTGATGCCATTACCGACGCCATTAGAAAAGCGAAACTTACGGTTACCTCAGTTTTATCTGGTAACCGCAACTTTGAAGGGCGTATCCATCCTGATGTGGCTGCAAACTACCTTGCATCACCACCACTGGTTGTTGCATACGCGTTGGCTGGAAACATGAATGTAGATATCACTAAAGAGCCGTTAGGTAAGGCGAGTGATGGTTCTCCGGTATATCTGAAAGACATCTGGCCTACCGAAGACGAAATTCAGCAATATATAGCGGAAAACGTCACCGGTGATTTGTTTAAAGAAAAGTATGCAGATGTATTTAAAGGAAGCGGTGAATGGAATGAATTGCAGGTAAGTAAAACGTCAGTCTACGACTGGCCAGAATCAACCTACATTAAGCATCCACCTTTCTTTGAAGTAATGGGTAAAGAGCCTGAGGCTTTAACTGCAATTGAAAACGCACGATGCTTGGTTAAGGTGGGCGATTCGATTACTACCGACCATATTTCTCCAGCCGGCGCCATCGCAGAAGATAGCCCAGCCGGAGAGTACCTGCAGGCCCAAGGGGTTGAGCCTAAAGACTTTAACTCTTATGGATCGCGTCGTGGTAACCACGAGGTTATGATGAGAGGTACGTTTGCTAACGTGCGTCTTCAAAACCAATTAGCACCCGGCACAAGAGGCAGTGCTACCACACACTTCCCAAGTGGCGATAGTATGTCTATTTTCCATGCTGCCATGCGTTACAAAGATGACGGCGTACCAGCCATTGTAATTGGTGGAAAAGAGTACGGTACTGGCTCGAGTCGAGATTGGGCAGCTAAAGGCCCTTCTTTGATGGGGGTGAAAGCAGTATTAGCCGAGAGCTACGAGAGAATTCACCGCTCTAACCTGATTGGAATGGGGATTTTGCCACTTCAATTTAAGTCAGGTGATAGCGCGAGTTCTTTGGAGCTTAAAGGCAATGAGTCTTTTTCTATTAACGCTGTTGAACGTGGGCAGACTGAGGTTGAAGTTAAAGCCGTGTCGGATGAAGGAAAAACAACAACGTTTATGATGGATATCAGAATTGATACATCAAACGAGTTCACTTACTTTGAAAACGGCGGCATTCTGCATTACGTGATAAGAGAATACTTGAAGAAATAGCACGTATAAGGGTAGTGGTTAGCGACTTCTCTGTAGTGAGAAGTCGCTATGCCATGTGATGTTAGTAATAGCGTTTTTCGCAGATTACTTCTTTAATATTCGAGCCGATGGCAGCGCGTGTCTCACATCTCAAATCTTGGGCTTGTGCACCGTAAAGAGAGATATATTCTTCTACATAAGGCTCTAAAGCATTGATGTAGTCTTCAGGTAAAGCATTCTTTATCTGTCGGTAAGAACGGTTCCATTCAGCGGTTTTTTGTTCCATTGCAACATTCAACCAGAGCCAGCCTTCTTCATAATTAACGGGCGTCCCCCATCCTTGGAAATACATTTGCGCGAGGTAATATTGGCCTTCTTTATTTCCCATTTTTGCAGAAGCAGTCAGCTTCTCCAGTGCTTTTTCATACTTCTCTGCCTTCAGGGCGTGCAAGCCCAATTCTAAAGTAGATAAATATTCGGATTTCCAAATATGATTCTTAGTATGCGACTGAGCCAACGTAGGGGCTGAAAGTACAACTGAAGATAAAACGGCAGCTATTGCTAATAGATTTTTCATGTAGTATCCCTTCTTTTTGATAAATTTATAACGCAATTCACACTCATAGTGAACCGTCTTAAAGTACAGTATTTGTTTTACGTTACTAAAAATTTTAAGAGTTGAGTGATTAATCTCCACCAATAATTTGGACTTGTGCAAGGTCGGTGTCGCCTTTAAGCACTTTGAAAATTGCGTCTTGAACGAGGGTGCGCATGCCATCAGCAGCAGCCTGAGACTTCATATCGGCGACGCTGGCTTCTTTGTACACCATTGACCGAAGCTCTGGCGTCATACCTAGTAGTTCATGTACCCCTGTTCTACCTTTGTAACCCGTGTTTCCACATTCTTCGCAGCCTTTAGCGCGGTAAAGCTCTAGTGGCGTCTGAATATTCAGCTCCGCCATGTGCGCATGACCATACTGGCGCTCAATAAAGGCCATATCGGTTTCAGTGGCGATGTACTTTTCTTTACAGCTACTACATAGCGTTCGAATAAGACGTTGAGCCAGTATACCCACGCAGGCATCTGAGAAGTTCACAGGGTCGAGACCCAAATCAAGTAAACGGGTAATCGTTTCAGGGGCTGAGTTGGTATGCAGTGTAGACAGTACTAAGTGACCGGTTAACGAGGCTTCAATCCCCGCATGTGCGGTTTCTTTATCACGCATCTCACCAATAAGAATAATGTCAGGGTCAGCACGTAAGAATGCGCGCAGGGCCGCAGCAAAGTTGAAGCCAATCTTAGGGCTTACTTGAACCTGTTGTAGGCCGGGTTGCGTGATTTCCACCGGGTCCTCAGCGGTCCAAATCTTCTTTTCAGGCGTGTTTAAATATCCTAATATAGCGTGAAGCGTGGTGGTTTTACCTGAACCCGTTGGCCCAACAACGAGAAGAATGCCGTGAGGCTTCTTAATCATTTCTTCTAAACGTGCACGGTTGTTCGGTGCCAAGTTCATCTTATCAATAGGCATCGCACCGCCAGATGCCAGAATACGCATAACCACACCTTCACCGGCAACCGTAGGAATGGTGGCAACACGAACTTCAACAAGTTGACCATTCATTCTAAACGCGAGTTTGCCATCCTGAGGTACGCGTTTTTCGGCAATGTTCAAATTCGACATTATCTTTATGCGTGCAATAACCGCACTGTGGTGCGAATTAGGCACTTGGTTCATGTCGCGGCACACACCGTCCACGCGCATACGTACACGAGTGGGCGCATTTTTCTCTGGGTCTATATGAATATCTGACGCGTTGAGTCTTTTTGCATCGTGCAGAATACGGCTTACTAAGCGCACCACAGCAGGGGCGTCGTCCGACAGCTCATCGACTTGGTCGTCGTTATCTTCAGTTGATGTACCAATCTCGTCGAGAATATCACTCATCTCGCCGGGGCCACCGCCACCGCTGTTTTCCCCCAAATATTGAAGAATTAAGCTTGGTAGGCTGACAGCTATCTCGTAGCTATCAATACCCATGGCGCTCTCTATTTCCATAAGTAGCGCCGCATTATTAGGTTCAGCCATCAACACGATGGGCTTGTCATGGGCATCGGCAATGACAGCCACATAGTTTCTTTTTAAATAAGAAACATTCAGACGGCTTTCATTTTCGAACCTGTGATACTTATCAGGTAAATAAGGAATAAAAGGCACCTGATAGTGAATAGAAAGCGAGTTGCCAATTTCTTCTTCAGAGATGCGGTGTTCCGACACAAGACGCTGTATAAGAGCGCGAATGTCTGGAGTAGAACTTTGAATATCGTTTAATGTAGCTTCGTCTAATAAGCTTTTGTGGACTAGTAGATCGAAAGGGTTGTTTGTGCCGCCCAGTTCAAATCTGAACTTGTCGCCAAGAATAAGTGCAAGGGCATTGCCTAGCTTTAAATCTTCTTCAGTAAAACCACCACTGACTTTGTTGATGATTTGGATAACACCCATCAACACGCCCGCATTCATTATAGGTACGCATAAAATGTTCTGGGTTTTAAAGTCATTGTCTTTGTCGAACTTGTCGGCGAAGCGCAGGCGAGGGTGAATGCTTTGAAGTAGTGCAGGATTATACGGGTCGTCAATAACCACAGCCTTTTGTGATAGGGCGACATAACCAGCAATCGACATTGGGCTAATTGGCACTTTTATTTCCAGCGTCTCTTTACCCGTTTTAAATCTCGCGACCAAATCTTGATGCTGACGTCGACGTTGAAAAATACTCATACGTTGGGCATCAAACAAACCGAGGATAATTGGCTCTAATAAACCATATGCATCCAGTAACGTGGAATGGTTATTTAGAATGCGTTTTATTTGTGCAAAAGTTTGCTGGTTATTCACTACTTCCATATTCTCACTACTAATAATGTTGGCGCCTAGTCCTTTATGCATTTGGCGTTACAAGTGCCTGTTAAGCTAGGGTAACAAGATATACCTATACCACGAAAGCAACAATACTACTTATAGACAGTTACATACACTGGTATAGCGTAAAAATATGTGTATAAAAAGCAAACTGCCTCTTGCATTGCTTCTGCCTTTCTGTATAATTCGCGCCCACTGCCCAATAGGGCACGTAATTTTTAGCCGCGACCTCACTGCTTTTAGGGTGGTTGCCGAAGTAACGGATTCATCATCACTGATTAGCCTGTTGCTGGCGTGCTAGAAAAAAGAACAGGGTTCCGATTGGGAACCATCGGTTTACGCACATCCTTTCTTTCCGGAATAAATGGAAGAGAAAGGGTGAATTTTTTTGTTCTTTCGATTGGAGCTTAATCGATGCCAAATCAAAGAATTCGCATTCGTTTGAAAGCGTTTGATCACAAGTTGATCGATCAGTCTACGGCTGAAATCGTTGAAACTGCGAAACGCACTGGTGCTCAGGTAAGTGGTCCTATTCCTCTACCTACTCGCAAAGAACGCTATACAGTTCTGATTTCTCCGCACGTTAACAAAGACGCGCGTGATCAATATGAAATCCGTACTCACAAGCGTTTGGTAGACATCATCGAGCCAACTGATAAAACAGTTGACGCGTTGATGCGTTTGGACTTGGCTGCTGGCGTTGATGTTCAAATCAGCCTGGGCTAATAAGAGAGGGTTATAACAATGGCGATTGGTCTAGTCGGTCGTAAAGTGGGTATGACTCGCATCTTCACTGAAGATGGTACGTCTATCCCTGTGACTGTTATTGAAGCGACCCCAAACCGCGTTACTCAGCTTCGTACTGAGGAAACTGACGGTTATCGCGCTCTTCAGGTTACTGCTGGAACTAAGAAAGCTAACCGCATCAACAAAGCTGAAGCAGGTCACTTTGCTAAAGCTGGTGTTGAAGCTGGACGCACTCTAGTAGAATTCCGCCTAGAAGAAAACGAAGGTGCCGATATTGAAGTAGGCAGTGAAATCACTGTTGAAATCTTTAACGACACTAAGAAAATTGATGTAACTGGTACATCAAAAGGTAAAGGTTTCCAAGGTGCTATCAAGCGCTGGAACTTCAGTTCTCAGCGTATGACACACGGTAACTCTTTGTCACACCGTGCTCCTGGTTCAATTGGTCAAAACCAATCACCAGGTAAAGTATTCAAAGGCAAGAAAATGGCTGGTCAGCTTGGTAACAAGCAAGTGACTACTCAGTCTTTGGAAGTTGTACGTGTTGACGTAGAGAACGGCCTTATCCTAGTTAAAGGTGCCGTACCTGGCGCAACTGGCAACGATGTAATCGTAAAGCCAGCTGTTAAAGCGTAACGTCTGGGGAGTGAACTGATGGAATTAACATTGAAAGACGCGCAAAGCGCTCTTGAAGTATCCGAAGCGACCTTTGGACGTGAATTCAACGAAGCCCTGGTACACCAGGTAGTTGTAGCTTACGGTGCAGGTGCTCGTCAGGGTACAAAAGCGCAGAAAACTCGCGCTGAAGTTCGTGGTGGCGGTAAGAAGCCATGGCGTCAAAAAGGTACTGGCCGCGCGCGTGCTGGTACAATCCGTAGCCCAATTTGGGTTGGCGGTGGCCGTGCTTTCGCAGCAAAGCCTCGTGACTTTGACCAAAAAGTTAACAAGAAAATGTATCGCGGTGCGATCAAGAGCATCCTGTCTGAACTAATCCGTCAAGACCGTTTGGTTATTGTAGAGAAGTTCGGTGTTGACGCACCTAAGACTAAAGCTCTTATTTCTGCACTTAACGAATATGAACTAAATGACGTTCTAATCGTTACTCCTGAAGTTGATGAGAACTTGTTCCTAGCGGCGCGCAACTTGTACAAAGTTGACGTACGTGACGTAGCAGGCATCGACCCAGTGAGCTTGATTGCATTTGAAAAAGTGCTAATGACTGCTGATGCGGTTAAACAACTTGAGGAGGCGTTAGCATGAAAGAAGAACGTCTACTGAAGGTGCTAGTAGCACCTCACGTTTCAGAAAAGTCTACAATGGCTGCTGAAGCGAACAACACAGTTGTATTTAAAGTAGCTAAAGACGCGAACAAAGCCGAAATCAAAGCTGCAGTTGAAAAACTGTTTGAAGTTGAAGTTGAAGGTGTTCGTACTGTGAACGTTAAGGGTAAAACCAAGCGTCACGGCATGTCTTTCGGTAAGCGCAGCGACTGGAAAAAGGCCTACGTGGTTCTTAAAGAAGGTCAGGACATCGACTTTGTCGGTGGTGCTGAGTAAGAAGGGGATTAGAAATGCCATTATTGAAAGCTAAGCCAACTTCTGCCGGTCGTCGTCACGTTGTTCAGGTCGTAAATCCTGACCTGCACAAAGGTGCACCGTACGCACCTTTGCTTGAAAAGAACAGCAAATCTGGCGGTCGTAACAACAATGGTCGTATTACCACTCGTCACATTGGTGGTGGTCATAAGCAACACTACCGTGTAATCGACTTTAAACGCAACAAAGACGGCATTCCAGCTAAAGTTGAGCGTTTAGAATACGATCCAAACCGTTCTGCAAACATTGCACTAGTATTGTACGCAGACGGTGAACGTCGTTACATTCTGGCTCCTAAGGGTATGCAAGCAGGTGATGCAATCCAGTCTGGTTCGGACGCTCCGATCAAGTCTGGTAACACTCTACCTATGCGTAACATCCCTGTAGGTACTGTTGTACACGCAATTGAAATGAAGCCTGGCAAAGGTGCGCAAATCGCACGTTCTGCTGGTGCTTATGCTCAGATCCTAGCACGTGACGGAAACTACGTTACCCTACGTCTACGCTCTGGCGAAATGCGTAAAGTTCTATCTGATTGCCGCGCCACTATCGGTGAAGTTGGCAATGCAGAGCACATGCTTCGTTCACTAGGTAAAGCTGGTGCTACACGCTGGCGTGGTGTTCGTCCTACCGTTCGTGGTGTTGCCATGAACCCGGTTGATCACCCACACGGTGGTGGTGAAGGTCGTACATCAGGCGGTCGTCACCCAGTAACTCCTTGGGGTGTTCCTACCAAAGGTAAGAAAACCCGAAGCAACAAGCGTACTGATAAGCTTATCGTACGTCGTCGAAACAAGTAATAGCGAGGATTCACCATGCCACGTTCTCTCAAGAAAGGTCCTTTTATTGACCTTCACTTGCTGAAGAAGGTAGAGGCTGCAGTGGAAAAGAACGAACGTAAACCAATCAAAACTTGGTCTCGTCGTTCTATGATCATCCCAGATATGATTGGGTTGACCATTGCGGTCCATAACGGTCGCCAACATGTACCTGTCATTATTAGTGACGAAATGGTCGGCCACAAGTTGGGCGAATTTGCGCCAACGCGTACTTACCGCGGCCATGTCGCGGATAAGAAAGCTAAACGTTAAGGGGTAGGAAGATGGAAGCATTAGCTAAACACCGTTTTGCCCGCACGTCGGCTCAAAAGGCACGCTTGGTTGCGGATCAAATTCGCGGAATGCACGTTGAGAAAGCTCTAGAGCTTCTTGCGTACAGCCCGAAGAAAAGCGCAGCGCTAGTAAAGAAAGTATTGGAATCTGCGATTGCTAACGCAGAGCACAACGAAGGCGCAGACATCGACGAATTACGCGTGTCTAAAGTTTTCGTTGACGAAGGTCCAACTATGAAACGTATCAAGCCACGTGCTAAAGGCCGTGCTGATCGTATCTTCAAGCGCAGCAGTCACATCACTGTGGTTGTAGCGGATAACTAGGAGTAGATAATGGGACAGAAGGTACATCCTACAGGTATACGCCTGGGTATCAGCAAACCATGGACTTCTACCTGGTACGCTAATACTGCAGACTATGCAGACAACCTGTATAACGATCATCAGGTACGTCAGTATCTGACTAAGCAACTAAAGAACGCTTCACTTTCTAAGATCGTGATCGAGCGTCCTGCTAAGAGCATCCGTGTGACTATTCACACTGCTCGTCCGGGCGTTGTAATCGGTAAGAAAGGTGAAGACGTAGAGAAGTTGCGTAACTACGTATCTAAGCTAGCCGGCGTGCCAGCTCAGATCAACATCGCTGAAGTACGTAAGCCAGAGCTAGATGGCCAGCTAGTAGCTGACAGCATCTCTAGCCAGCTAGAGCGTCGTGTTATGTTCCGTCGTGCTATGAAGCGCGCAGTACAAAACGCAATGCGTCTAGGCGCGAAAGGTATCAAAGTTGAAGTTAGCGGCCGTTTGGGCGGTGCAGAGATTGCACGTTCTGAATGGTACCGTGAAGGTCGCGTTCCTCTGCACACTTTCCGTGCGGATATCGATTACGCAACCTCTGAAGCGTCAACTACTTACGGTATCATCGGCGTTAAAGTATGGATCTTCAAAGGTGAAGTTCTAGGTGGTCTACCTACAACTCAAGAGCAAGCACCAGCTGCTCAACCTAAGAAGAAAGGCCGCAACGCTAAGCGAGAGGGCTAATCATGTTACAACCAAAACGCATGAAGTTCCGTAAGATGCACAAAGGCCGCAACCGCGGCTTAGCAGCGGGTAATACTGTTGCCTTTGGTACTTACGGCCTTAAAGCAGTTGGCCGTGGTCGAATGACTGCGCGTCAAATCGAAGCAGCGCGTCGTGCTATGACTCGTCACGTTAAGCGTCAAGGTAAAATTTGGATTCGAGTTTTCCCTGACAAGCCAATTACTGAGAAGCCTCTAGAAGTGCGTCAAGGTAAAGGTAAAGGTAACGTTGAGTACTGGGTATGCCAAATTCAGCCTGGTCGTGTTCTTTATGAGATGGAAGGTGTTCCTGAAGCTCTAGCACGCGAAGCGTTTGAATTGGCAGCGGCTAAACTGCCATTTAAAACAACCTTTGTAACTCGGACGGTGATGTAATGAAAGCGACTGAACTGAAAGAAAAGAGCGTAGAAGAGCTGAACGCAGAGTTGATTAACCTGCTACGCGAACAGTTCAACCTACGCATGCAGCACACAACAGGTCAGCTTGAAAAAACTGATCAGTTGAGAAAAGTACGTCGTAACATCGCGCGTGTTAAAACCATTCTGACTCAAAAGGCTGATGCGTAATGACTGAGCAAAAAATTCGTACAGTACAAGGTCGTGTGGTTAGCAACAAGATGGATAAATCTATCACTGTTGTAGTTGAACGTTTTGTTAAGCACCCTATCTACGGGAAGTTCATCAAGCGCTCTACTAAGCTTCACGCCCACGACGAAAACAACGTATGCAATAAAGGTGACGTAGTAACAGTACGTGAATGTCGCCCACTATCTAAGAGCAAATCTTGGATGCTAGTTGACGTTGTTGAGAAAGCTGGCGTTTAATCGCTAACTTTTTTCAAAGTCTTAAAAAAGCCGCTCTCGAGCGGCTTTTTTGTATCTGGCGTTTTTCAGTCTTGATTCACACTAAGCACGAGCCTGCCCAGCACTGTCAGACAGCAATGTCTTGTATAAATCAGCGTAGGCTTTGGACATCCTTTCTATACCAAATTTACTTGTGACAAGCTTATACAAAGCCTCTCCATATTGTGCTCTTTCATCAGGGGATTCAATTAGACTAATTAAGCTCTCCCCAATTCCGTCAATATCTCCCGGCGCTACCATTACACCTGTCTCCTTATGCTTGATAACTTCGGGTATTCCCCCCACAGGACTAGATAACACTGCACATTTATTAGCACCTGCCTGAAGTAAAATATCGCCTAAACCCTCTGAATAGGAAGGATGAACCAGAATATCTACATTAGGGAGTATTTTGGCTACCTCTTTAGTAAAACCGCAAAGCTTCACATGCTCGTCTAGCTTATGGCGTTCTATAAGTGATTGATAGCTCTCTTTTAGATTTCCCTCGCCAAACAATAAACAGGTTACATTTTCATGCTTGTTCAATACATCGTGCATAGCCAAAATGATATCCGCTTGCCCTTTTTGAGATGTGTACTGAGCGAAGTTTGCAATGACGATATGGTCTTCAGGAATAGAGAATGTACGTCGCAGCCAACCGCTATCTTTGCGTTGGGAATACTGTGTTAAGTCTACTGCTGTTTAAACACCGCTATACGCATAAAGCGAGTTATCAATATATTATTGCCTTTCTCATATACACTATTTACTTACGTATAGGGTCGCTTTGCCCTAGACGCGGGCTATTTAGCCACTACAATGTCGAAAGAATCTATCGGGAACTGCGGCACTAGATAGCTAGAATTACCTGCTTACCGCTGGGAGTGGCTGTTTCGCAGTGCCCAGCACACCGTATTTGAAAAGCATAATTCAACATCGATAGTCGATCACTTGTAGTCGTGCCGTCGAAGTATCTGTATCAAAAAGGATGTATTTATGGTTGTTGCCAATACACGTGGCTATAAACCTACTCTACTTGAAACGCTCTGCCGGTGGGGATATTCGCTTGTATTGGCGATTGCGATTCCCTTCGCATTTATTCATTTATTGATAAAAGCCACGAAAGCAAGCGATGACTCGCATCGAGGGAGATTTGAGCGTTTTGGTATAGTCCCAAAGCCGCTCAAGCAGAATGGCTATTTGTTTCACTGTGTTTCAGTGGGGGAAGTCGTGGCTGCTTCATGCGTAATAAAGCGAATAATGCAACACGAGCCAGACGCGCAAATAACCGTTACTACAACCACATCTACAGGCTCTGCTCGCGTTCGAGATATATTCAAAGACACCGTTCACCATTTCTATCTGCCTTATGATTTGTCGCTGACTATGTCTTCAATGCTGAAACGCATTAAGCCCAAAGCAGTAATGATTACAGAAGTTGAACTATGGCCAAACCTTATTCACGTGTGCTGGAAGCGCAATATTCCCGTTATGGTAATAAATGCTCGCATGACTGAGCGCTCGGCTAAACGTTATAAAAAAATCGGACAACTATTTAACCCTATGTTGGCTAAGCTATCTCACGTATGTGCTCAAGGGCAGAGAGACTATGATAATTATGCATGGCTTGGTGTTGCACAAGATAAGCTAACCCTCACGAATAATATTAAGTTTGATCAAGCCGCAAATACAGCGAGCTCTTCTGCACATTTTCTTGGGTTAGCTAAGGGTGCAAGGCCAATACTAGTTGCAGGCAGCACGCACGAACCTGAAGAGAGCGTTATCGTTGAATCTGCAAAGGTTTTATGGAACGAGAACCCTCAACTACGGGTGATTATTGTCCCTCGCCATCCAGAACGTTTTGAAGCCGTAGCAAAATTACTTGAAAGGCATAATTTGAACTTCGTCAAAAGTTCAGAGGTGGATAACGTTCCAGACGATGTGAACGTTATCCTGTTGGATGAAATGGGTAAGTTAAATCATGCTTATGCGGTAGCAACATTTGCCTTTGTTGGCGGCTCTATTGCCGATAGAGGCGGCCATAATGCCCTTGAGCCGGCAGCATTCTCGTTGCCAATAATGATGGGGCCACACACCTATAATAACCCTGTTATCTGCGACTATTTAAAAGAATGTGGCGCATTAAGCATTGTAGAAGATGCTTCTCGCGTTTCTTCAACGGTGCAAGAATGGCTTGAATCACCCAGTAAAGCTGAAAAAGCGGGAATGGCCGGTAAAAAGGTACTACAGGATAACAGCGGCGCGTTAGATTCTACTTTAGCGTGTATACATCGCAGTATTCGTTAAATGCCGTCAGTCAAAAACAGCAACTCGTTGTTATTGAACAAAAAAGGAACCCCGCATTTGTGCGTCTGATGCACCAAATTAGGCGCTGTGACAGCTAAAAGATAATGAATAGGGACTTGGTTTTTAGCTATCTATTTGATTATACAAGGATTGTCAAAGTTGGTTCGCTGCTTGCTATAAAGTGTGCGACAGCGTAACAACAGTAAAATCCAAATAAATATGCACCTTTTAAAAAGGGCACTGCGTTGCGCGTTTTCCAGGGAGAGACCTCCTGCCGGTGGGCAGGAGGTTTTCTTACTTTTGCACTTCTACTTTTTCTTCTTTTCGTTCTGGTTCAATCAAGCTAATCACACGCCATCCTGCTTTAGGCTGAATACTGTTACCGTTGATAAAAGTATAGCTCTTACCTTCAGCGTTGATCGCAATGAGAGGTGTAGCGCGCTCACCATACTGTTTTATGTACTGCTCGTAAGTAAACTCTTCAGATAAACGGGTGGTTTTCACCATTGAGTCACGGGCAATGGCCGATGCTAAATACCCATAAGTAACGCCTTCATCGAACAGAGTAAGTTTTTTCGCGTATTGTTCGCTAACTTGGTGACTTGGTCGCGTAGATTGTTCGTTATTTGTCAGCGCCCATACTTTGTCTTTGCCCATCGTGTATTCAAAGTGATAAGCAATAAGTGGGTTAAGCTGTTTATAAGGCGACATAATCAGCACGGTACCGAATGTATTCAGATCAAGATGTCGCGCTGCATGGTCAGACATTGGGTTGCCAAAATATACTGGGATATCCTTCATACGCGCTTCTCTTATTGCGTCCCAGTTAGTATCTGCAATGGTAACGTCTAGCTTTTGATTTATCATTTCCGTCGCTAAGGCGCGGTTGAATTTACTGCCACCGAAAATCAGATAGCCAGTTGGCGCAGGCGCTCTCACCTTAAGTAGCGACGCAACAGTGCGTGAAGTAAGGCTCTGTACTACCACTGTTGCAATAATCACCATAAAGACAATAGGAACGATAATACCCGCGCCTTCATAGCCAATTTCTTCAAGCTTTAAAGAGAAAAGGGCTGATACCGCCGCTGCAACAATACCGCGAGGTGCAATCCAGCTTAGCAAGGCTAATTCGTTTAACTTGAGTCCGGTACCGACGGAGGACGCCAATACGGACAAAGGCCGAGCCACAAACATAATGGCGGCAAGCACTACAATGGAGCCCCAACCTACATCCACTACCGATTGTAAGTTCAAACGCGTGGCAAGCAGAATAAATAAGCCTGAAATAAGTAAAACACTCAGGGTTTCCTTAAACTCAAGAATGTCTTCTACGTCTACGTCCTTCATATTGGCCAGTACCATACCAGATATGGTAACCGCCAAAAGGCCAGACTCGAGCGCAACATAATTAGACGCTGCAAACACACCCAGAATAACGGTTAACACTGCGGTGTTAAGCAAATAGTGCGGTATCCAGTCTTTGCGAATAGACAGGCCAAGCAGATAGCCAGAAGCGAGACCAAGTACGGAGCCAATTCCAATGGTTTTGCCAAACGCTATTAGCGTATGGGTAATGGCGGTTTCTTGCGATGCAACGATAAACTCGAAAACCAGTACGGCGAGCAGAGCGCCAATAGGGTCTATGACAATCCCTTCCCAGCGTAAGATATTGGCCAAATTCGTTTTCGGTCGCACGGTTCTGAGCATGGGCACTATAACCGTGGGGCCTGTTACGGTAACAATGGCTCCGAATAGGAAGGATAGCTGCCAAGTAAGATCAAGACTGTAGTGAGCAGCAGTGGCTGCGACAAGCCAGGTTACAACCACGCCCACAGAGCAAAGGTTTCGAACCATGTTCCCATGACCCGCGATGTCGCTGAACTTCAGCGTCAGTGACCCTTCAAAAAGAATAATGGCAACAGAGAGAGAAACGACAGGAAACAGCAAATCACCGAATAAGTCGTCCGCGTTGAGCACGCCAAAAACAGGGCCAACCACAATACCGACAATTAACAACGGTAAAATAGCAGGGAGCCTAACCTTATAGGCTAAGTATTGGCAGGTAATTGACAGCAATCCAACTGCAACGAGTGAAAGAAGCGGGTCTGACAAAGTGAGTCCTTAACGTTTTGATATTATTCCATGGTATATCAGCCTAAACATTTGTCATACAGAGACTTTAGGCCAACCTATGTTTATAGCGATATACGCTTGGGCTAAAAGTTTAGACCAATAGACCTTATTTAGCGCACTAAAATGCATGTTAGAGAGTGGTAGGTTTGATATTATTCGTCACTTATCGTTCTTTTCGGAGCCTTTCATTGAACACTCACTTTAAATTCGCGGCTTTATCAGCATCGCTTGTACTAGCATCGGCATGCGCAGTTCAATATCCCATCCCTTCTGCACAGTTACAAATAAAAAATATCGTTGAGTTGCCGGAAGAACTTTCAGAAACATCGGGTCTATTTTGCGAAACGGACGGCATGTACTCATTAAATGACTCAGGTAATGCTCCCATCATTTATCGTATAAATTACCAGGGTGAAATTATTGAACGAACGCGCTTACCGCTCACCAATAAAGACTGGGAAGCAATAACCGCTGACGCTTCATCGTTTTACATTGCGGATGTGGGAAACAATAAAGGCAAAAGAGAGCAGGTCGAAATACATAAAGTAAACCGCTCAAATGTGAATGACATCACCTCTATTACGTTGAAATACGAGGGTAACGACGCTTCGAATAACATTCCTTATGCACATGATTTTGACTCAGAGGCGATGGTTAAGCATGGCGATGACCTGCTTCTTTTTTCTAAAAGTTGGAAAACTGGTATAACCCATATCTATAAAGTGAACGAAGACGAAGCTGAGCAAACCATTAGTACGTTTGCTTCCATTGATGGACTGCCGGGCGTGGTAACTGGGGTAGACTTCGATCAGCACCAAAATAGGTTTGTTATCACCGGCTACAAATCAGATCCATTTGGAAACTTTGCTACTTTCATGGCTCAAGTATCAAGCGACTTTGCCCTTCTTGATGTATGGCCGCTTGAGCAATATAAACAAGTTGAAGGCATATGCGTGGATAATAGCGGCATATATTGGTTCAGCGAAGAAGCTACGGAAGGGCGCAAAGCATCGTTGTCTAGCGCCAGAGTAATGCCATAACAAATAGCGCCATAACAAGTAGCGCCAAAACAGGTAACGCCGTAACGAGCAACGCCATAAAAAAGCGAGCTGATTGAAGTCTGGCAGCCAATCCCCCCAAGCTTATTCACGGTTGTGAATAAGCGCTCTTTCATTGTCAGCAGCTGTTCTTTTAAAGTTATCTTTTAGTCGATGTTAGTAAAATGGCTAATACCCAACTGCCTACTTTCCTGTCTATACTGAAATTGTGATCGAATAAGTTGTAGCCAACCACAATTTGAGAGGCAGCGAAAAATGAGACGATTGAACCAGTCCTTTTTAGCAATGTGCTTTTGTCCATGTTTTTTATTGGCGGGTGCAGCTAATGCCTCTGTGGTCGAAAAGGCACAAGAATGGCTCAACAAATATTCAGACAGTGACGATACGTTTTCCCTAACTCTCACTAAAAATAAAATTAAGTTCAAAGGCTGCAAACAAAAGCAGTATCAACTTGCATTTAGCCAAAAACTGGCACCAATGTTTAACATTGAAGCCATTGTCCATTACAACAAAGGGTTGCTTGACTACGGTGTTATGTCTCAGCGTGTCAGAAGCCACGAATTTGAAGTGGTTAGCTGGTGGGATAGAGGTGATTATCGGTTGGGGTTAAGCCATAAAGTACGCCCCCGTCATGAGATGAGCATTCCGGTTGCCGATACAATTCGTCTGCCTACCAGTACATCAGCCGGCCTTTACGTAGAAATTCCATTCAAGGAAGACAAGCACCTTCTTACTGTTGGAGCTATGAGAGAGTCGTGGGAAAGTGAAGGAGCATCAATGCAATTGCCATGGCGCTCCAGCCGTGACAATCAAGTAAAAGTAGAATACGCCATCACTTTCTAAATGGTGGCGCATAAGGTTGTGTTATCTCACCGCTTTGCCATTCATAAGACATAAGTAAACTTAAAGCTTAAATCTGCTCACTTCAGACGAGAGTTCTTGCGCCAGTTCATCGAGTTTGTCACTCACGCTAACCAATATCTTAGTCGCATTCAGGGTTTCTTCACTTGATGCACTAATGTCATTAATGTTTCGACTGATATCTTCAACCACCGTAGCTTGCTCTTCCGTAGCCGTCGCTACTTGCGTGTTCACATCATTAATGTGAGCAATCTCTTCGGCGATATCTTGAAGCAGTTTGTCTATTTCATTGGTTGCGATTACCACATCGGTTGTGCGTGCGCGACTTGACTCCATTTGCGAAACGGCAGATTTAGAGTCTTGCTGGAACTTATCGATCTTCACCTGTATTTCATCAGTCGCTTGAGCGGCACGTTGTGCAAGTGTTCGCACCTCATCAGCAACGACTGAGAAGCCTCGGCCGTGATCGCCAGCCCGAGCTGCTTCTATAGCAGCATTTAGCGCAAGTAAATTGGTTTGCTCTGAAATACCTCGAATTGTATCGAGGATACCGCCAATGGCTGCGGTGTGTTCATCTAGCGATTGAATAACCCGAGACACATCTTGAATTTGACCCGAAAGACCGTTTATCGCGTGCACCGCACGTTGGGTAATTTCTCGACCGTGAGCGGAATTAGTTGTTGCCATATTCGCATTTTGCGCAGCATGGGTAGCTGACTGGGCTACTTCATTTACCGTACTGCCCATCTCTGTTAGCGCGGCTGCCGCCTGTAAGGTTTGATCTCGCTGGCTCTTGGTAGAGTTTTCTGTTTGATGAGACTGCTTCGCAACATCTTGTGCTGATGCCTTTAGTGCGTGACTTGTTTTCGCCACTTGCGAAATGGTGCCGTGAAGGTGATCAATAAAGTTATTGAACCCTTCCACTAATCGGGCAATTTCCTTTTGTTCTGGCATAGGAATACGAGAGCGTAAGTCACCTTGTCCTCTGCCAAGCTGCTGGAAAACATCGGCCAGTGATTCAAGTGGCTTGGTAAGCGTGCCTGCTAGCCAAATACCAATAAGTGCGAAAGCGCCTGCTATCACCAAAGCCCAAATAATAATCTGGCGGCTGCCTGCATTTAGCGATGCGTAAAGCTCATGCTCGGGTACTTTTGCAACCACGTACCAACCGGCTTTTTCCACATAGGTACTGGCAAACAGTTGCGTGTCGCCTGCCGCGTCGCTGGTGGCCATAGCAAAGCCCTGACGATTGAGTAGTCGCCCTGATGTGCTTGAATCGCTTATGGACGCTAACTTAGCCTTTCCTAATAACTCGGTATTGGGATGCGCGATAATGGTGCCGTTTCCGTCAACAAGAAAGACAAAGCCGGTTTGCGCAATTTTCACCGCATTGATGATATCTAGCAGCTCATCGACCGATTTAGCGACACCCGACATACCTCTGCCGTTTACTTGCTGGTAATTCGCAAAAAGTCGGTAACCTTGACCCGGTTCGTTGTATAGGCTTAGTGAAATTGGTTCGCCGCTATTTTTGTAAGCGAAAAACCACCCATCAAATTCATCGTTTTGTAGCACCCGCAAGAAACCATCTTGGTTCCAATATTTGTAGGTGGTTCTGTCTACAAATGAGGCTACCGTTAAATCGTTAAATTCAACGATATTACTTAAATAGCTAAGGAGACGGCGTTCGCCAGCGCTATCTGCGCCTGCCGACGACCAAGCAAGAATGTCGGGGTTAGAAGCAATGCCGTGAGCAACGGTAAGCATTACACTTGCTTCCCTGTCCACTCGGTTACCAACCTGTTTAAGTAATGAAGGAAGCTGAAGTTCTTCCATGTTCTCTTTAACGAGGTCACGGGCAATCCATTGGCTAATAGAACCTACAAGAATAGCAGCAGCGAGCACCGCCACAATAAGAGAAATAATGAGTTTTTGTTTTATACTGAAAGTCATGACTTTCGACCACGTAAGTTAATGCTGAAATTTATGATCAAGGGTGACGTGGCATTGCAGGCACAGCAACGTCTGATAATGAGTCCTAGGCGGGTCAGTACTACTCTCTGATTCTTACGCTAGTGCTATTGTTATTTTTAAAGCGCAGACAAGTTATCGACCTTTTCCCTGCAAGGTTTATACTTTTTGCTAGGGCAAAGAGATTGTGAAGCATAATTGACCAATAGGTCAATAGAAAGATGAGGCTTTACAAAAACGTCAGTTATAAAAAAGCCCTCTGCTTTACGAAGAAAACAAGAGGACCAATGGCGTACTGAAGCTAAATATTTAATTAGCCACAGCTAGGGCCTGTTGCTCTTTGATGTACAGCGAATAACAACAGGACCTAGGAAGGGTAAGTGCGTTAACTTACTCTTTGCTTTCCTTAGGAATAGGGAAACCACGGTCACGCATCAATGCGTCTACCTTGGCGTCACGACCACGAAACTTGCGATATGCTTCAGCTGGATCCATTGCGTTACGTACGGCGAATAGATATTTCACTAAGCGATCGCCTACTTCTTTATCGTAGAAACCACCCGGTGCTTCCATAAAGGCTTCTGCTGCGTCAGCTGTAAGAACTTCTGCCCACATGTAGCCGTAATAGGCCGCAGCATAACCTTCACCCGAGAACACGTGACCGAAGTGAGGTGAACGGTGACGCATAACGATTTCTTCTGGCATACCAAGCTTCTTAAGCTCTTCACGCTCAAAAGTATCAGGGTCAATCTTGCTAGGATCGGTAGTATGATACTTCAGGTCCATAATGGCAGAAGCCATGTACTCAGTGGTTTTGAAGCCTTCATTAAAGGTTGAGGCCTTCTTAATCTTTTCAACTAGTTCTGCTGGAATTGGCTCGCCTGTTTCATGGTGAACCAGATAGTTGTTGATTACCTCATCGGTGGTCAACCAGCGCTCTAATAACTGAGACTGGAACTCAGTGTAATCGCGTACGCCAGAATGCGAAGACGGGTATTCTACGTCAGACGCTAAGAAGTGAAGGGCATGACCAAATTCATGGAAGTAGGTTTCAGCATCATCCCACGAAATAAGTGTAGCTTCGCCATCAGCACCTTTCACGAAGTTCGAGTTGTTTGAAGACAATACGGTCTTCTTACCATCGAACGTGGTGTAAGAGCGATACGTCGTTGCCCAAGCACCAGAGCGTTTACCTTGGCGTGAGAATGGGTCAAGGTACCAAAGACCGATATGCTCACCGCTGTCTTTGTCAGTTACTTCCCATACTTTCACGTCTTCGTGGAAAACGGGTACTTTGCCTTCTTCAACAGGTGTGAAGTTGAAGTTGAACAAGCGACCTGCAACGTAAAACATCGCTTCGCGCAGCTTATCAAGCTGTAAGTACTGCTTTACTTCGTTTGAATCTAGGTCGTACTTCGCTTGGCGCACTTTTTCTGCATAGAAGCGGTAGTCCCATGGCGCAATAGTAATGTCTGCACCTTCTTCATCGGCAATGGCCTGCATGTCGGCCACTTCTTCTTCAACGCGAGCAATAGCGGCAGGCCATACTTTCATCATCAGATCCATGGCGTTTTCTGGATTCTTCGCCATACGATCTTCTAAACGCCACTGTGCGTAATTTTCGTAACCTAACAGCTCAACGCGCTCATCTCGAAGGGTTAGGATGCGCTTGATAATGTCATTGTTATCAAACTCGTCGGCATTGTCACCGCGGTTGTAGTAAGTACGCCATACTTTTTCGCGAAGCTCACGATTGGTTGAGTAGGTCAAGAACGGGTCCATAGACGAACGCGTATTGGTAATCGCATACTTACCTTCTTCGCCGCGAGACTCTGCTGCCGCTTTAGCTGCCTTTACAAACGAAGCGGGTAGGCCGTCAAGCTGGTCTTCAGTAATATAAGTAACGTAGTTTTCTTCGTCTGCTAGCACGTTGTTAGAAAACTTGGTGTGCAGAGTAGCAAGTTCTTGGTTAATTTCAGCATAGCGCTTTTTCGCTTCGCCATCTAACGTTGCACCGTTGCGCGCGAAGCTGTTGTAAGTCATCCACGTAATACGCTGTTCTTCTGGCGTGAGCGATTTCAGTTCATCAGACTCGTACACCGTTTTCACTCTTTCAAAGAGTTTTTCATTTTGCGTAATTTGAGTGAAGAAAGCTGATAGTTTTGGTGACATCTCGGCCTGAATTTCGCGGAATTCAGGGCTAGACTTGTTTGAGCTCCAAATGCCGTAATACGTGAATACGCGACCAAGCTCTGCACCTGCACGCTCCATTTCAACAATGACGTTTTCAAAGGTTGGTGGCGCTTCGTTATTTGCGATGGCTTCGATCTCTTTAAGATTCAGTTCCATGGCTTTTTCTAGCGCAGGCTTCAAATCTTCCAAATTCATTTTATCGAAAGCAGGCACGCCACCGTACGGGCCTTTAAACTCTTGAAGCAGCACGTTATCAAACTGTGCTTGTTGAGATGTCGCTGTATTTTGTACATCTGTGCTGGTGGTCTCAGGTGCTTTTTGTTCTGAACATGCACCGAGTGCAACCACAACCGCCATAGCGGTGAGTGATGATTTAAATTTACCCATGAGTTTTCCTGTCTGTTTTTATCTATACGTTTTATGACAAAAACCATCTTAAGATAATGTAAAAATAAGTTAAATGCTCTTTAACGTAATTCCTTGCAGCACAGCGGTTTGAAGAGAAATCGCGCTGATATGCAATTCGTCGAAATTGGTCAAATTTTGATTGGCTTTATGCTGGTTGGAAATTACACTGCGCGCGTTCTGAATAGCTGTCTTCCGCAGCTCGTAAACCACTGACTTTTTTACTGTGATCATCATGTTTGAATTACTTCTTCACGCGTTTCCCGTTGCATTCGCTTTGGCTTCCTTTTGGTCGAACACTGAACGTAAATTACTGCTACTGAATTTAGGGTTATGTATTGCTATTGGCTCACTTTTGGTTTTCGAGCAAGCGTGGGGAGGAGCTGTAGTAATTACGGTGGCGGGGCTGAGTACCAGTTATCGTTTAATAAAACAAAAACTTCTGTCTCCTGTGGCAACCTACATTACATTAATCTCTATGATGGTTATTGTGCTGACGGTGAATAACCTAACCGGTAAAACATCGTTAGTTGAAGCTATGCCGGTGTTAACTTTTATGGCGTACCGGTTTGGTGAACTTCACTGCAAGGAAGCGGGTTTAAGGGTATGCATGATCATTGGCTCCATCAACTTCACTGCGTACGGAATAATTACGCAAACGTGGGGATTAGCCATTACTGAAGCCCTGTTTGCAGCCTCGAACCTGTGGTATTACATGAAGCTAAGACGTGCCATGCGTACCAGCCCTGTTTGAAGCATAAAATAGTTCATGTCAGACCGATAACTGCACTAACCTAATGACAAGAATGTGGATGTATTGAAACCATAGCCGCTTTGTGATTTATTGCGTCTTTAAAGGGAATCAAACTTTCACAGGGAAGACGATGCAACGCAAACCCATCGACAAGGCACTATTTCTTGGTGTTCCAGCATTTCTACTGGCTCTTTTTATTTTAAATATCACTGCAGAAGGTGAAGTTAAACTCGCGGCTACCCTAGGTAGTGTTGGGCTATGTATAGGCTTTTTCTCTTATTTAAGAAGCAGGCGCTTCGGTAATAGATATCCCGTTGAAAAATTGATAGAAAAAGATGGTGATTTTGTGGTGTTTCATTTTTTACAGGGACTTGATCGCCAGCCCCTCAGGGTGAACGCCAATACTATCTATGCGCTTAATTTTTCTCACCATTACCTTGGAGTCATTTTGGAAAGCGGCAACGGTAAAGGGTTCGACTTTCACTATCCTCATAAGGAAGCCGTAATAAAAGCGAGACTTCAAGTGGTGCTAGGTGATGATGGATTTAACAACGTAAAAAAGAATGTCTAAATAAAGCGAAAAAAGTGTAAAGAGAAGCCCGAAAGTAATGTTTACTCGCGGGCTTTTTTTATTTTATCAGTGTAAAAACTTACGCAAACACCACGGTCTTATTTCTGTGAATAATCACGCGGTCTTCTAAGTGGTAGCGCACGCCATGAGCTAATGCCGTTACTTCACAATCTTTACCCTTACGCACCATATCAGCTGCACTGTCGCTGTGACTAATACGCTTAACGCTTTGCTCAATAATAGGGCCTTCATCTAAATCTTTAGTTACGTAGTGACAGGTTGCGCCGATTAACTTTACGCCGCGATCATAGGCTTGCTGGTAAGGCTTAGCACCTGCAAAGCTCGGCAAGAAGCTGTGGTGAATGTTAATGGCTTTACCTTGCAATTCTTGGCAAAGCGTATCAGGTAAAATCTGCATAAAGCGGGCAAGCACGGTCAAATCAATTTTGTATTCTTGAAGTAAAGTCGTGATTTGCGCAAAAGCGGCTTCTTTCCCTAACGCTTTAAAGTCTACCCAATGGAAAGGGACTTTGTACCAGTCTGCAAACTGTTTCATTTGCGGGTGGTTGCCAATAATAACCGGAATATCACAGTGTAGTTCGCCTGTGTGCCAGCGGTGAAGCAGGTCAACTAAACAGTGAGACTCAAGGCTGGCAAGCAGAGCGACGCGCTGTTTTTTGCTGGAGTCGCTCAGCTTCCAGTTCATCTGATATTCGTTAGCAAGCGGGGTGAATTCTTTAACAAAGCTTTGATGATCTAACTTTAGCGAGTCGGTGCTAATTTCATGGCGCATGAAAAAGCGGCCGGTTTGTAAGTCAGTGTGATGGCTTGCTTCAACGATGGTAGCGTTATGGTCGGCCAAAAATTGCGACACGCTGGCAACGAGCCCAATTTGGTCTGGGCAGTCTATTACTAATCTAAATGTTTGTTGCATTTGGGCAGTTTGAATAAAAAAACAGGCTTTCTTTTTACCTGTGCCGCCATGTGTTGTAAAGGCGACGCGCTACTTTAAACCAGCTTAAATTGCTATAACTCATAATCACATGAGGTCTTAAGCTCAAAAGGTGCGAGTCAAATGGACATCAATTTACCCAAGTCAGCACGGTATTGCGTTTGCCTTTACTCGTCGGTTATCCCTCGGCGCAGCTTTTCTCTTACCGACATATTGTGTTTTAACGGCCAAGACTGGCGGATAGGGTAGACTACCCCTTGCGGTGTAGAGACAGACTCAAAAAGGTGAAATGCCGAAACGTGAACGTCTACATTGGGGCTGTAAAGGGGAAGAGGCAAGCTCGACGTAGCCTTTCTAACAAGCGTAACGTGAGGCTTATATTCTCTACTTTCTACCTCTATTGCCGCCTTGCGGGCTGCTTTTCGCGACAATTTGGCGAGTTCACCTAGCGCCTTTGGCGCATCTGTCGGCGAAGCGAAGAGTATCTTAGGGCCGTTCCATAATCCCGTCGCATCGAGGGTTAGAGAAAAGGGTTCGCTCACAAGCTGATCGAGTTCATACACCAACGCTTCGTGCTGCCGGTGATTTATCTCACCTAAAAAGCTAAGCGTTATGTGGAAGTTCGCCGCCGGCACTGCGTACGGTTGCGCGGGCCCTTGGCTATTGGTGTTGTCGTAGCGCGCATTGGTAGACTTTCGAGAGCGGGTATACTCGCTTTTTACCCATTGACGGGGCATAACTTCAGGCAATGCCTGTTGGCGCCAGCTATCTAGAGCAAGTTTTTCTGTGGCGCTAAGATCTAAACCAATAAAGCTTCGCATAGCTTTCCTCCTTCCAATTTGCCCTTTAGCTTGTACATCACGTTAATGTCCATATAAACCTAAGTTTATCATGGCGCTACCTGCGATTTCCAAAACAAGACGCAAGTATTGAGCTATTTGCCAAATCTAAAAAAATAGCAGTGAGGTTCGGGTGCATTGCTCAAATCAGGTACACTATACACATCAACTTATAACACCTTTATGCCCTTTATGTTACAGCCGTTTTCTCACTTACCCGCTTATGAACTCGTTACGCCGCTTGAAGAAGCTGTAGCCGCTAGCAACGTCATCATAGGGGCTCCTCCGGGCGCGGGAAAGTCCACCGTACTTCCTTTGTCACTGCTGAAATCATCGCTTAAAGGAAAAATATTACTTATGCAGCCACGGCGCGTGGTGGTGAGAAACCTTGCGGACTATTTAGCTAAGCAATTAAATGAAAATGTGGGCGAAACGGTTGGCTATCGCATTAAAGGGGAGTCGAAAACATCGTCTGCCACTCGGCTTGAGATCATAACCGAAGGGGTGCTGACTCGCATGATTCAGCAAGACCCTGAGCTTGATGGAGTAGCCGCTATCGTCTTCGATGAATTTCATGAACGCAGTATTCACAGTGACTTCGGTTTGGCACTAGCGCTTGAAGTACAGTCTGGGCTTCGCGATGACTTACGATTAGTTGTAATGTCGGCTACCTTGGATGTAGCACCCCTTCAAATGTTGCTCAATGCGCATAGCGTGCCGCCAGTGGTAAACTTGAATACGCAAGGGCGCATGTTTCCCGTTGACATCCGCTACACACAAGATGTGCAGGCGCATGAGTTAGTACCCAAAACCTGCAATATCATAAAGCAGGCCGTAGGCGAACACGACGGTGATATTTTGGTTTTCCTTCCTGGGCGAGGAAGCATCAATGCTGTTGCCAAAGAAATAAAAGGGTTAGCTGAGAGTGCGGACATGGCCGTTCACATGCTCTATGGAGCGTTAAGTAAATCTGTGCAACAAGCCGCTATTACGCCAGACCCGCAAGGCAGACGAAAAGTCATATTATCTACCAATATTGCTGAAACGAGTCTTACCATTGAAGGCGTGACGGTGGTTATTGATAGCCTATGGGAAAACAGTGCTCAGTATCATCCGTCCAGTGACATAACTGCGCTTACCCAGCAGCGCATTTCGCAAGCATCCGCCATTCAAAGAGCGGGGCGCGCGGGGCGTGTAATGGCCGGAACCTGCTATCGTTTGTGTAGCAAAAGCAGCTTCGAGCGTTTGGCCAAACACAATGCGGCGCAAATTGAAAAGGAAGACTTAAGTAGCTTTTTGCTTGATACCTTGGCCTGGGGCAGTAGCCCAGATACCTTGGCATTGTTGACGAAGCCTACACAAGCGCAGCAACAGGTTGCACAACAAAAGCTTCAGCGCGTTAATGCTATCTCACAATCCAGTATTACTCCCTATGGAAGAGCGTTGGCCCAGTTACCCTGTCAGCCCCATTTAGCCCACTTATTGCTGACCGTTAAACAAGGGATTGATGGACTTAGTGCTGATGACAACGAAGCGCTTCGCCACGCTGCTCCCTTTGTTGTGGCTCTTAGCGAAAGTAATATCAGTGTAGGTGGCGCAACAAATGTCATGGATGCGCTGCTAAACGCCAATAGCAACACGCGCAGTCAGCTTACACAGCAAGCTACCCGTTATGCGCGCTACGTGCAAAATAATGATGGAAAAGCACAACGCTTTAAGCCTGATATTAACGAACTAGACGAGCAAGCCCTTGGGCTTTGTATCGCTATCGCATTTCCTTTGCAGGTGGGCTATAGGCGCAGTGCGTCAGATAAATCGGCAGAGAGCTCGAATACAACAAACGGTAAGCCTAAGACCGGTATAGTCGAATACAAACTGGCAAGTGGCAAAGGTGCAGAGCTCACTGCTGCTGACAGTGCGTCCATTTTTAATGAGAGCGAAAATGGCGATGGACCATGGCTGGCAGTGCTTGATGGGCAGCTGATAAAAAGCACGGTGGCAATACGCTTGGCACAGTCAGTGCCTGAAAGCTGGTTGCGTTTAGCCTTTCCTGACGCGTTCAAAGAAAAGCGCAGCGTTATTCTTAACAGCGATATTGGGGTAATGGAAGCCAGAGTAAGTACGGGCTTTTATGAGATAACGTTAAATAGCACACCGGTTTCTGGACAGGAAAAAAGTCGTGAAAAAGCATTCTGGGATGATGCGTTATGCAACGCATGGTTCGCCTACCTTGATGCACTTCCTCTATCAAGCTGGCCGCTTTCTGACGCAGACTGGCAATGGTGGCGAAGAGTGGCAATGGCTGGGAAGCTCAATTTGCCACAAGACAAAGCCTTCGATGAACCCGAGCCGTGGCCGTCGTCATTGAACGCTCTCGTGCACCAGGCCAAAGACAATTTAGCACCCGTCTTAAAAAACTGTAAAAACATCAAAAACCTTAAGCAGTTACCGTGGAAAACAGCCTTGAATAATGGTCTTTCTTGGCCTCAACAAGATGCCTTAGCCACACTCTTGCCAACTCACGTGACTATTCCAACGGGCAGAGAGGCTAGCCTGGATTATCGCGATAATGGAGATGTGGTGCTGTCGGTCAAAATGCCAGAGTTATATTCTCAAGGCACGCCATTAACGATAGCGGGTGGGCGAATTACCGTTGTATGTGAGCTGCTGTCGCCAGCAGGTAGGCCATTACAAACCACCAGTGATTTAGCCGCCTTTTGGCATGGCAGTTATAAGGAAATACAAAAAGAAATGAAGGGGCGCTATCCAAAGCACTTTTGGCCAGATGACCCCGCAAATGCATCGCCGACCAGCAAAACAAAAAAGCATATGTAGCGCGCTGATACGGCTACACGAACCATCGTTTTCAGGTGATTTTTGTTTATTTTAAACAAAAGTAGTATCTATACGCCATTTTCCTATATGCCAGTTTCGTACACAGTATGTTTTTTACGACAGTGGTCGTACGCTGAAACTTGCGCTAAGTTGGAGTATGAAACCTCACTCTTATTTACAGGTTAAACTAAGCAATGAAACTACCTTGTATTGCTACCGCTGCTTTTTTATTTACTACTTCAATTAACGTACAAGCTCACGATTTTTGGCTAGAACCCACAGCATATCGTTCTCAAGAACCGAATTCGCTGGCATTGCAGTTTAAAGTGGGTCATAAGGAAGATACCTCTCATTGGAACCTTGCATGGGATAGAATAGTCGCGTTGCGCACCTACTCTTTTGACGGTGTAACTGATATGGCTGCCAGTGTTGTACCTAAAACCTCAATGCTGCCGGGCATGGCAAAAACAACCAAGCTCCCATCCGGTACTCACGTCATAGGGTTTGAAAGCTATCACGCCACAAGCACATTAAAAGCGGAGAAGTTTAATCAGTATGCAAAAGAAGAAGGCTTAACTGAGGTATTGGCGCACCGCGAGGCAAGGGGACAAAACGATATCGCCGGCAAAGAGCTGTACTCTAGAAAGGCGAAAACCATTGTGCAAGTTGGCGATGCGGTAACGAACAACGTATTAAAACCCATTGGCCACACATTGGAAATAGTGCCTCTTGAACATCCTTACAAGCTTGCAGGAAACACGCTATCTGTTCAGGTATTATTTAAAGGTAAGCCTTTGAGTAACGCGCTTATCGATGCGTATTCCTTGGTTGATCACAGCGCTAAAGAGCAAGCGGTTAAAACGGATAGTGAGGGCAAGGCGACATTTAAATTTGACGTCGAAGGACCTGTAATTCTGAATACAGTTTGGGGAGTCCCACTTACAAATAGCTCGGCTGCAGATTTCGAAACCTATTTTTCAAGCCTAACGTTTGAGTACTTTCAGTCACCAACAAAGTGAGTGGTATACACCTTGTAGGCCACTGAAAATACCAAACAGTGAATGCGCGCCAGAAATGGCGCAGCATATATGAAATTTAAGAAGTCGTCGTTTCAAGGTCGATATTAAGTGAAGCCATCACTTCAAGTCCTGGGAACCCATCCGCAATCATGTTGTTACTAATTTGGTAATTGCGAATGCCTTCACGGGTAGCGGGGCCAATAATGCCGTCAGGCTTACCCACATCAAAGCCCAAATCATTCAGCTTGCTTTGAAGGGCAATAATATCTTTGCGATTGTACGCAGGTAAATCAGGTAACGTGGCTTTAATGCCAGAAGCGCCAGCAATACGGTCGGCCAATACACCCACGGCAATGGCATAAAACTCTGAGTTGTTCCAGCGCATAATAACGCGGAAGTTTTTGTAGGCGATAAAGGCGGGGCCGTTATGACCAGCAGGCACAATAACATAGGCGGTAGTGTCGCCTTCGCCCAGCTCAGAACCATCAGCTTTTTTCACGCCTTGGGCGTGCCATTCACTGAGAGATTTTCTATTTTTATAGCCTGACTCTTGATAGTCAAAGTTCTCAGGCAGTTGCACTTCACGACCCCAGCGGAAGCTACGCTCCCAACCCAAGTTGGCAAGAAAGTTTGCCGCAGAAGACAACGCATCTTCTTCACTTGCCCACAAGTTTATCTGTCCGTCGCCATCGCCATCAATAGCGTAGTGGGTATAGGCCGAAGGCATAAATTGGGTGTGCCCCATTGCACCGGCCCACGAGCCAATCATGTCTTCTTTTTGCAGCTTCTCTCGCTCCATCAATTTCACAGCAACAAGAAACTCTTGGGTGAAGTAGGTGCTTCGTCGCTTATCACACGCTAAAGTGGCAAGCGAATCGAGTACCGGCATTTTGCCTTTGTAAGAGCCAAAGTTTGTTTCTAGCCCCCAAAAAGCGAGCAGATAATGAGGAGGCACGCCGTATTTTTCACTTAGCTTATGCAAAAGCTTGTCGTGCTTTGCATACATCTCTTTACCTTTTTCGGTACGCCAGTCGGTAACGCGCTTGCTGAAATACCCCGGAAACGTTTGTACAAATTCTGGTTGGCTTCGGTCTAGCTCAATCACACGGTCTTGGTGAACAAGACGAGGAAACACATCATCGATAGTCTGCTGGCTAACCCCTTCCTGCTTGGCTTTATCAGCAAGCGCTGCGGTGCAGCTAGCGAATTGTTCATTGGCTAGCGCTGAATTCATTGTCGCACCCGCGAGAAGCAGCGCCATAGACGTGCGAAGTGACGGTCGAAGAAATGAGGCGTAAGACTTGGCCCCTTTAGGCGAACGAGTAGAGAAAAAAGAAGACTTAAATGAAGCTAAGCGCATAGTACGGTTCCTGTGTTACTTGCCAGCATGCTATCGCATTGTGACCGTGAAACGCGAGTAAAATTCATTTTTGTCCTTCAACATATTAGCGCCATGGGACGTTTCAGAAGTATACAAATTCGGAGTGTGCATATTTGGAAACAGTTGTTGAGAGGCGGCCCGAATGGTAATGTTGATACTAATAAAACTAACGTTTTAAAGGCGTTCGTTAAATCCATATCGCAATATGTGCGATGTCATCCTCAATGATCTTCATGGCGTTTTCACGTGGCAAAAAGACAGACAAAAGACAATCCATCTTCAAAAAGTAAAGCATCAAGCAATGGCAAAGGCTCGGCCAAGCGCTCGTGGTTTTTCAAACTGTTTTGGCGAGTCACTCTTATTGGTTTGGTTGTGCTTGGGGCGTATGCCTTCTACCTTGACGCCCAAATTAAGCATGCGTTCTCTGGAAATAAATGGGAAGTTCCCGCGCAGATCTTCGCCCGTCCGTTGGAAATCAGCAAAGGTGAAGAGATAACGCCCCAAGAAGTCATTGATGAGCTCAATTTGCTGGGCTACCGCAAGGTAACCTTTGCCGACAGTAGCGGTGAATATAGCTATCAAAATAAGGTGCTGACTGTACAGCGCCGCGCGTTTCAGTTTCCAGAAGGCGCAGAGCCTCTGCGTCATTTAGTGATCACGTGGGAAGGTGCACGTATTGGGGAAATTTATGACAAGTCGCAAGGCCGCCCGTATGGTTCTGCAAAGCTAGAACCTTGGTTAGTAACGCGCATGACAAGCGGGTCTCAAGAAGACCGTATGCTGGTAACGTTAGACACCATTCCTGAAATGTTGCCAAAAGCGCTAACCCTGGTGGAAGACCGCAATTTTTATAATCACCACGGTGTTGCGCCGCTTTCAATATTGCGGGCTCTAATGGCAAACATTGCAGCCGGACGAACGGTTCAAGGCGGCAGTACGCTAACGCAGCAGCTGGTTAAAAACATGTTTTTAACCCGTGAGCGTTCCATTGTGCGTAAGGCAAAAGAAGCCATTATGGCGGTGATCATTGATGCCCGTTACAGTAAATCAGAAATTATTGAAGCGTACTTAAACGAAGTGTTTTTGGGGCAAAATGGCGATATGGCCGTACATGGTTTTGGACTTGCCAGCTATTTCTATTTTGACCGACCAGCTAACGAGCTAAGTACGCCCGAAATAGCCACGTTGGTTGCTATTATTAAAGGCCCATCTTATTACAACCCACGCAAATATGCTGAGCGCACGAAAGAGCGTCGTGATTTAGTGCTGCGCATGCTGTTTGATGAAAATGAAATTAGTCGTCAAGACTACGAACGTTTTGTGAATATGCCGTTAGGGCTCGCCAGTGGGGCGAGCCTAGCAAGCGGTAAACACCCTGCTTTCATGGAGCAGGTTCGTCGGGAACTCAATGAAATTCTGGCTGAGCCTAGCTTAAGAGATTCGGGCGTAAAAGTGTTTACAACACTTGATATCGTAGCCCAACGACGTGCTGAAAGTGCATTGTCGGGTACGCTAGACGGTTTGCAAAAAGACAGGAAAGTGCCATTACAGGGCGCAATGGTAGTCACAGATAGTGCAAGTGGTGAAGTACGCGCTATCGTTGGCGGAAAAGACTTTGCGTTCAAAGGCTTTAACCGAGCACTAGACGCAAAACGCCCTATAGGCTCGTTGATTAAACCTGCGGTTTACTTAACCGCACTAGAAGATCCAACACAATTTAACTTGGCAACGCCGCTTAAAGACGAACCCATTACCCTTGAAAGTCGAAATGGAAAAACCTGGTCGCCGCAAAACTACGATAAAGAGTTCAGAGGCCAGGTGCCTTTACTTCAAGGGCTAGTCGAGTCTTTAAATATACCTACGGTTAATTTAGGCATGCAGATAGGGCTTGATGCGCTAGCCGATACGATAGAGCGATTAGGGGTAACCACCCCCGTAGATAAAGTACCGTCGTTGACCCTTGGTGCTTTTGAATTGACACCATTTAGTACAAACCAAATGTACCAGACCTTATCAAATGATGGGCGTTACATACCTCTTCATACGGTGACTTCTGTAGTAACAGCAGATAACGCGCTGCTTTGGAAAAAGGCGGAGTTTTTTGCTCAGCGCACCGATGAAGCAGCAACCTATTTGCTCAACTATGCCTTGTATAAAGTAACCACCGAAGGTACTGCGAAGCGCATCGGTTGGAATTTTGGTAATGTGAATATGGCTGGCAAAACGGGCACCACAGACGATTACCGAGATAGCTGGTTTAGTGGCTTCGATAGAAACAATGTGGTTACGGTTTGGGTAGGCAATGATGACAACCAACCGGTTAATTTGACCGGTGCAGGTGGGGCCTTGCCCGTCTTTATAAACTACATGAAATCTCAGTCACCCAAGTCATTATCAAGGCGTTTCCCGAAAGGCTTAGGCATTGCACATTTTGACGCCAAGACCGGCGCGGTTGTGGTTGCGGGATGTGCTGGGAGTTTAAGCGTACCGGCTATTTTGGATGTGCTTCCTCCACCTCAACAAGATTGTTCAGGCCGTCCTGTAGACAAAGACAGCGACAAGGATGATAAAAGCTGGTGGGAACGGATATTCGGATAAAAAAACTCCAGTAAGAAGATAGAAAACACAATCACTTGGCTGGGATACAGTCCGTGCTTTCTATCTCCCTCTGGAGTAAAAGGCCCAGGGAAGGCAAATCTTTTAGCGGTAGTCGGTTAGGTTCCTATTTGTTTTTATTGCGTTTTCAGTGACCTTTCTGAAGGAATAGGCGCGCTGTTGAAAACACCAGCGCACTGACTACAAACGCAATAACCGGTCCGAGTACCACCATAAATAGGGTTGCGGCGGTTAACATGTGCATTCTCCTTATGCGTCGTTATCGTCTGAGCTGATAGGCTCAATCGGCGTAATAGTGATGTCAGCAACCAATGCATTTGCTTCTTCTACTTCTGGCTCAAACGTATGGCTTGCAGTTAACACGTCATAAGTCACGCCTAGGTCCAAGTTCTGCTTTACGTCATGCATGGCGCTTTCAACGATAAAATCTGTATGCGAAACAATGTTGTTCTGAGTGTCGTCAGCGAACGCTGATGCGCCCAATACGCTAGTTGCTAAAGTTAGTGCAGTGAAAGTTTTGCGACCGATAAACATAGTAATCTCCAAAAATTAAGTTAGACACTGCACTTGAACATACTGCGTGGCAGCTATCATGTTGCTAAAGGTTTCGATAATAAGTCGTTATCAATTAACAATTAGTTTATAGCGAGGGATGTGCCAACTCGTAAAAATAAGGTAAGTATATGAATTTAATGAATTTTAACTTTTAGTAAAAAATAAAGGTGGAATTGAGGAATTAAAGAAATACTAAAATTTAGCGAATTTAATGTAGAGGTGGTCAAAATGACTAACGCAAATTTTTTAACACTTGCGCAGCGACACTGGTGACCATGAGAAAGGTCAGAAATAGGGGCGCTAGTCTATAAAGAAGAGCAGCGCCGCCAATGTATAAAAGAGTGAATAGGTCTAGGACGCTTTACTTCTAAATTGTGAAACCATTGTCATTACTAGCGCAATGATCACACCAGCAGCAATACCAACAACACCATCAGCAAGTATAGACATAACCAGCGATGCGTCTGGGATAAGTGCGGTAAACCAGTCGGTAATAACGTGCAAAAAGCCAATGCTGTGTGTGAGGATGCCACCACCGACTAAAAACATAGCAACAGTGCCTACAACCGCAAGGGTTTTCATTAATGCGGGGGCGGCAACTAATAACGCTCTGCCAATAAATCGTTGAAGGGTGTTCATTGAACCTGTTAACGACTTGCGAAGCATGTAAAGCCCAACATCGTCCATTTTAACTAGTGCCGCTACCAGCCCATAAACGCCAAGGGTAATCGCTAAGCTTAGTGCTACTAGTACACCAATTTGCGTAGTAAGTGTTGCATCGGTCACTGTGCCTAATGCAATTACAATAATTTCAGCAGACAGTATAAAGTCTGTGCGTATAGCGCCTTTTATTTTATCTTTCTCAAAAGCTACCATATCCACATCTTCGTGGGTAAGCGCTTCTATTCTGGCTTCTCGTGTTTTTTCTTCATCTTCGTGGGGAAGATATTTGTGCAGTAGTTTTTCTGCACCTTCAAAACATAAATATAACCCGCCCAGTACCAAAAGGACGGTTATAAGTGAGGGCACAAAAGCACTGATGGCTAATGCCGCAGGAACCAATATTGCTTTATTAATAAGTGAGCCTTTTGCTACTGCCCATACAACAGGTAGCTCTCGGTCTGCTTTAACGCCTTGGACCTGGTCGGCGTTTACCGCTAAATCGTCGCCCAAAACGCCCGCTGTTTTTTGCGCAGCGACTTTCGACATGGTTGCGATGTCGTCCATTAACGTTGCTATATCATCAAGTAGGGCAAGTAAGTTAGCTGCGGCCACGTCGAATATCCTTTGTTATGTATTACAGTTAGAGTAATCCCAGTAAATAGCAGCTTAGCGTACTTAAAACATGGGTGATATACAATTAGGAATAATGCCGATAAATCACAATTCGTTTTAGGCAATTTTCAGGGCTATCACCAACAGAAAAGGCGAACTCAGAGGAAGTGTGAGTTGAGAAGAGCACGCTCGTGCTCTTCTCATGTTGAAGTTAATTACCCCAAATGTTGTTTACCAGTTCTGGATGATCAACAAAAGGGTTTCGATTGTTCTGGAAATTGAAGGCAGCGTCATTCCTATCGATTTCCTTTTGGCTTACAGGGTCTTGAGAATGCCAGCTTAAAAGCAGAGTTAAGAACCAGCTTTCAAATACTTGATCACTCGTACCATTCAACACTGCGTCGCCATAGGTGCTATTCGTTTCCCAATTTGCAATGACGTTTTCATAACGTGTCGCCATGTAGAAATACGCTCTAGCGAAGTCACCTTTGAACTCGTCGATGGGCTCAAAAACGGTGCCTGTATAACCAGAAGCAGAAGAGCCCGCGCCCAGTTTGGAACCATTCGATGACGTATAAGTAGCACTTGCGACATCACCGTACGGATAACTACTTCGGCGACCGTTAACGTAGCCGTCGGTTGCAAAAACGTGATGAACATCAGTATTCATTGGCGAGACTGCACCGCCAAACCAGCTGCGCGGGAAAGCGTGTTCGCGGTTATAGCAACTGCCTTCTCCACTATAGCTGCCACACTGGTCAGAACCAGCCGTGTAGCTGTAAGCGTCACTACCATTTGGGTTTTCTGAATACATGTCCAAAATGGAGCCGTCATTTTCATAGTAGCTGTCGCTTGTGTATGAAATATAGAATGTCCAAAGGTCGCCATAGCTTTGTGTATTATGATTTTTGATAATGTTGTAAAGCTTGGTTTTTAACGTATAGCCTGACAGACCGTTGGCACTTGCATAGTAACCAGTGAGTTCTGATGAACCACCACCACTGCCACCGCCACTCGTTGTGCCAATGCTAAAGCTGGTGCTTTCACTCGCGCCGAAAGAGCCGCCATTAGCAACAGACACGCCCTCTATTAGCAAGTTATAGCTGCCAGAGCCATAGGAGCAGCAGATTCCATCGCCATAGGCATCACTAATGGTAAAGGTATATTCTCCATCAGTAAGGCAAACCGCTTCAGTATAACTTTGGTTGCTAGCGTAGCTGCTGCCAGAGGCTTCAACTTGGTTGTTTGCGTTAGTTATTTGCCAACTGGTTTCGCTGCCGTAATTGTCGGTAGTTAAGTTCAAAACACCTGAATGGCTAGCACACGAACTTCCACCGCCGTTATTGCCACCTGACCCAAGCGTAGTCGGCTCGAATGCGTCTACATAGACGGTTTCTGACCCATCAAAGCCAGTCTGATCATAAAAGCGTAACCCCACCTCAATCTCTTTTGACGCTGTAGCGGAATAAGAGAAAGTAAGCTGTTGCCAGTTTCCGGTTAAGCTGTTGTCAGAATAACCTTGATAACCGTCTACATATAGGCGTGCTTTTACAGCACCTTCAGTGTGATATAGCCTCACTGAAAATTCATAATTTTGACCGGCGGTTACATTGATTGTCTGACGGAAGTCAGTTGAACCTTGCGTTGTCGTATTGACGGTAACTGCAGCAGACTTGCTTCCCGAGAATGAGTAGACCGAGTTTTCAGCTACACTAATGCCGGAGTCGATAGTTGACCATGAATTAGGTGCGCCAGACGTCCATGTTTCAAAGTCTCCATTGGAGACCTGACCCATGGCGATAGCGGGTAACAACGCACCTGCCAAGCCGACTATTTGACGTAAGTTTATATTCATTTATTTTCCGTTATTGTCTTTATTTTAAATGTATATTTATTCCTTAAACGTAGTGTTCGACGCCTTCCTAGGCGTATCAAATATTGCACGTATTTGTGACAAAATGAATAAAAGTGCTTAATCTAACGGCAGAGAGTACTGAGTTAACGGCAAGGAAATAGATGCAAATAAACGGTGAGTTAGGCAAAAGATCAGTACTACCTATTATGGACTATTGGGAGCAATAAAGTGACTGACAGCCCAATTCCATCGCTATCCGTACGCTCATATACGAAGCAAACGTGCCGCCATAAACACAACTACTTTCAGTTAGTGCTGCCCATCAACGGACATATCTTGATAGAAATCGATAATTTTAGCGGGCGAGTAGGCGTAGGCGAAGGCGTATGCATAGCGCCGAATGAGATCCATTATTTTAGCGCTAACGAACTGTCAAAATTTATTGTGGCGGACTTGGAGTATGTGCCAGTTAATTTAAATGACAGGTTGCACCCAATATTTCAGGTAACGTCCGCATTACAGGCGTTTTTATCGTTTGTAGAGATTCAAATTAGCCAGTTTGCTGACCAAGGCCATGAAGAAATACTGGCGCTATTTTTAACCTTGCTAGAAACATCCTTGAAAGGATGCAGCATGGATAAGCGAATGACTCCTGTATTAAGCCATATTCATCGCGACCTTGCCCGAGGCTTTACACAGGTGGAGTTAGCACGGATAGCCTGCATGGGAACAACGCAATTCAAAACACGCTTTAAAGAAGCCACCGGGCATAGTTTACGAGATTACCTTGTAAAAGTGAGGATGGAAAAGGCCAAAGCACTACTTAGAAATACCGATACACCAATGTTGGGTATAGCTCAGCTAACAGGGTATGAAGATGTTGCAGCATTCAGTCGCCGGTTCAAAGCGTATTTCGGGCGACCCCCTAAGTTTTTCAAAAGAAAGTGACTGTGATAAGGGCTTACCTCACATGACGGTAAATCGTTGATAGAGAGGGCTAGTTAATCTCTTCGTTTTTAGGAAGTTTATTGACTCTGGCTTCTATAAAACGTTTGTGGTCGTCCATTTTGGTGCATTCTAAGGTTCCACCAGCAATTCCACTCAATATCGCCAAAGTTTTATTGGTCGTACTGCTACAGTTTACGCGTTTTGAAGGGCGACGATTTTCATTAGCTTGTATTTGCTGTGTGCTTGGCCCGCTAAGAACAGGACTATTTTTACGCTCTTGAAATGCTTTTGCTGCTTGTTCTGCGTCTTCAGCGACTTTGTCACTGTGATACTTTTCAAAATAGAGGGCGGCGCCATCTTTTACCGACAGATTCAACGAGCCTGCGCGCCGATTTGCGTCTTTTGATAAAGTGGGCGACGGCAGTGTACTAGTCGGCTTACTTTCAATGGGTACCTGCTGTGTATCGGGCTCAGCATTTTTCTGCTGTTTGGGCGCAGGGCTTTCTACAATTTCATTCTTACTATCAAGTGCTTCAGTCGCTTTGGTTGCGTCAGGCTTCAACTCAATTTCTTGCCTTTTAGGGGAAACATCGATTGGTTTAGTTTCTTGTGGTTTAGCTTGGGCAGAAGGGCGTGGAACGGGGGGATAGTACAGTCTGGCGCTTATCTCCGGCGTTCGCTCCAAAACATTTACTCGTGCTTTTTGGTTGTTGATGCCCATTTGAGAAAGTATGACCACTACGATGATCCCAAACACATGTGCACAGCCCGAAATTAATAGTGGGCGCCACGCCGTTTTCTTTGCAACGGAATGGTGTTCAATGCTGCGCTCAGGCGCAAAGAAAGATGGGGTGATAGTCGTCATAGTAAACAACAGACCATGGGCTCTATCGAATAGTTCCATCCTAATTTCATCGCACTTTTTAGTCCTCTCACCTTACCGCAACCTCATACCGCTTCAAAATTGGGCAAATTTTTAACAATGCACCATTAGTGTGCATTATTTTTGTGCGTTCATGAAGCGTTTGCTTTTATGTATTTGATTTATTTGGCTAATCATTTGTGGCATGGCTCTTGGTTTATCTTCCCATAGTTGGAAACACGACCATAAATCACAGAATAACCAAAACAAACTGGGAGCAACTCATGAAACTAGTCACAGCGATCATCAAGCCGTTCAAGCTAGATGATGTTCGTGAAGCCATTTCAGAAATCGGTATCGACGGTTTGACCGTGACCGAAGTGAAGGGCTTTGGACGTCAAAAAGGACACACTGAACTTTACCGCGGAGCGGAATATCAGGTGGATTTTCTACCTAAAGTCAAACTGGAAATTGCTGTTCAGGATGATCAAGTAGAGCGCCTGGTAGAAGCCATCGTTGGCGCTGCCAAAACAGGCAAAATTGGAGACGGCAAGGTGTTTGTTTACGACCTTGAACACGCCGTTCGTATTCGAACTGGTGAGTCGGATAGCGACGCGCTGTAAGCCACAACGATATATTTGCGGAGAAAACCATAATGGAAATCACTTTTGAACTTGGGTATGCGCTAGATACCTTTTATTTTCTAATCTGCGGTGCACTGGTTATGTGGATGGCTGCAGGTTTTGCGATGCTTGAAGCAGGTCTTGTTCGAGCGAAAAACACCACAGAAATTCTAACTAAAAACGTGGCGCTATTCGCTATCGCTTGCACTATGTACATGATTTGCGGTTACGGCATTATGTACGGTGGCGGCGACTGGGGTCCATTCCTAAGCGGTATCATGGCTGATGGCGCAACAGGTGTCGCTGAAGAGCCAGCAACATATGCACCTTCTGCTGACTTCTTCTTCCAAGTAGTATTTGTTGCAACAGCAATGTCTATCGTATCTGGTGCGGTAGCTGAGCGTATGAAGCTTTGGGCATTCCTAGCGTTCGCAGTTGTTATGACGGGCTTCATCTACCCAATGGAAGGTGCTTGGACATGGGGCGGCGAAGCAGTATTCGGTATGTATACGCTTGGCGACCTTGGTTTCTCTGACTTTGCAGGTTCAGGTATTGTTCACATGGCTGGTGCAGCTGCTGCTCTTGCTGGTGTTCTTGTGCTTGGTGCTCGTAAGGGTAAATACACCGCTGACGGTAAAGTAAACGCGATTCCAGGTGCAAACTTACCGCTTGCAACTTTAGGTACATTTATCCTGTGGATGGGTTGGTTTGGCTTCAACGGCGGTTCAGTACTGGCTACTGCAACTGTTGAAAGTGCAAACTCAGTAGCGATTGTATTTATGAACACAAATGCTGCAGCTGCTGGTGGTGCAATTGCTGCACTTATCGTAGCACGCATTCTATTCGGTAAAGCTGACCTAACTATGGTACTTAACGGCGCACTAGCCGGTCTTGTGGCTATTACAGCAGAGCCTTCAACACCTACACCATTACAAGCTACTTTGTTCGGCGGCCTTGGTGGTATTTTAGTAGTGCTTAGCATTGTTGCACTAGACAAGCTTAAGATTGACGATCCAGTGGGCGCAATTTCAGTTCACGGCGTGGTAGGTCTTCTAGGTCTTATCCTTGTACCTTTCACTAACGATGGTTCAAGCATCTCTGGTCAGCTAATTGGTGCAGCGACTATCTTTGTATGGGTATTCGTAGTGAGCCTAGTGGTATGGCTAGTGATTAAAGCGGTTATGGGTGTACGTGTGAGCGAAGAAGAAGAATTCGACGGCGTAGACATGAGCGAATGTGGTCTGGAAGCATACCCAGACTTCACAAGCAGCCGTTCGTAAGAGAGTCTCGATTAGGCAACGAAACAACAATAACAATAATGCCTTATTACTTCGTTTAAGCCCAGCTAATGCGGGGCTTTTTTCGTTTCATGCAATGTGTTTTAAGACCATTATTGAGCTTAGGAAAAGAGCCTAGGCGTAATGTGACAATAACGCTACACTATGAATCGATAAACTAACGCTAGATTTATTACCGGCAACGTTTTAGTAAAAGGACGGTTATGACTGCAAGTGTGCGACTTCTACCTTTGATACTGGCTTTCTTTAGTATCAGCTGTTTGGGCTATGACAGAATAACGGGGCAACCCTTTGCAAGTCGCTCAGAAGTTATTGCAAAGAACGGCATGGCAGCAACAAGCCAACCATTAGCTACGCAAGTGGCATTGGATATTTTAAAACAAGGCGGCAGTGCAGTTGATGCAGCTATTGCAGCCAATGCCATGTTAGGTTTAGTTGAGCCTACAGGCAGCGGTATTGGCGGCGACCTATTTGCCATTGTGTGGGATGCAAAAGAAGAAAAGCTAGTCGGCTTAAACGCTTCTGGCCGTTCACCCAGACAGTTAACCAAAGCGGTGTTTGCCGAGCGTGGTTTGCATCAAATTCCAAAATTCGGTCCGCTACCTGTTTCTGTCCCTGGCGCTGTAGATGGCTGGTTTGCACTACACGAAAAATTTGGCAAGCTGCCCATGTCTGCGCTGCTTACGCCATCTATCAAATATGCCCGTGAGGGGTTTCCTGTTTCAGAAGTCATTGCCTATTACTGGCAGATGAATCAAGAGCGAATTGGTCACTATGACGGCTTCGCAGAGACTTTTCTTATCGACGGGAAAGTTCCGCAAAAAGGCGATGTTTTTAAAAACCCTGGCTTAGCCGTGACCTATGAAAAGATTGCAACAGGCGGGCGAGATGCTTTTTATAAGGGCGATATCGCACGCACTATCGATGCTTACATGAAGTCTCAAGGCGGCTTTTTGTCATACCAGGATTTATCATCACATACCTCGGAGTGGGTAGAGCCCGTCTCTGCTAACTATCGCGGGTATGATGTGTGGGAACTTCCGCCCAACGGACAAGGCATAGCGGCACTACAGATTCTCAATGTGCTTGAGCACTATGATATCGAAGGAATGGGGTTTAACTCAGCAGACTACATCCATACCTTTGTTGAAGCCAAGAAGCTCGCCTTCGAAGATCGCGCTAAGTTCTATGCGGATCCAGACTTCAACGATATTCCAGTCGACTGGCTAATTTCGAAAGAGTATGCCGCTAAGCGCCAGAAGCTCATAGATAATGAACGCGCAGCGAATCGCGTTGATGCGGGTATTTATGAAGGGGATACCATTTATCTGACCGTTGCTGATAAAGAGGGCAATATGGTGTCCTTAATTCAAAGTAACTACCGCGGAATGGGCTCAGGCATGACACCTCCAGGGCTAGGTTTTATTCTTCAAAATAGAGGTGAGATGTTTACGCTTGAAGAAGGGCACTTTAATGAATATCGCCCGGGAAAGCGTCCATTTCACACCATTATCCCGGCTTTTGTAACAAGAAACGGTAAGCCAGTGATGAGCTTTGGCGTGATGGGCGGTGGAACTCAGCCTCAAATGCATGCGCAAATTATTGTAAATATTCTCGACTTCGGAATGAATTTGCAGGAAGCGGGGGATGCTCCACGCATACTGCACAGTGGGTCGAGTAGCCCAACGGGCGCGTTGATGACTGATGGTGGCTATGTGAGCTTAGAATCGGGGTTCAGTGAAACCGTACAGCGAGAACTCATGGAGCGGGGGCATAAGCTTCAACGCGTGGTAGGCGCGTTCGGTGGCTATCAGGCCATCGCTTGGGACGAGCAGAAAGGTGTCTATTTTGGCGCTTCAGAAACGCGAAAAGATGGACAAGCCGCGGGCTATTAAGCACACTAGTGTAAATAATAGGCGGCGGAGTTAATTTGTTCCCCGTTTGCTGCTTCGCTTTAAAGGGTTTCAAAGTTTGAAGCAGCCGCTACACTTTACGATAAGGTTCGCACAACAAAGCGCGGCGAATGATCGCCAGCAGCGAAACGTCAGAACAAGGCGTTAATAACAACAAGAGCGGCAATGACACAACCACAAAAAGGCCTCTGCGCTGAGCCAAATTTACATGCACAGTATTTATTACTGAACGTCATTGATGACGATAGCCAAGCCGTACGCGCCAAACTATCTCGCGTGCTGGATATATTCGAGCATTTTGAAAATGAGCACTACGAAGCCATGGTAACCGGCGTTGTAGCTATTGGCACCGGTTACTGGGCTGAGGTATACCCCGGTTTGATACCTGTTGAGCTTGCCCCTTTTCCTGATATGCAGTGTGATGATAGAAGTGCCCCCACCATGCCTTGCGATCTCTTCATTCAAATTCGCGCTGATAGGCTGGATATTTGCCATGCGGTTGGCATTGAAGTGATGGATTTGTTGCGTATTCATGTAGAACTGGTAGAGCAAATAAGAGGGTTTAGGTACTTAGATGGCCGTGACCTCAATGGTTTTCTTTATGGCGCAGACAATCCACGTGGAATGAAGCGCAGACAAGTCGGGATTATTGGCGAAGATGATCCTGATTTTAGCGGTGGCAGCTATGTTCACATACAACGCTATCGCCATGATTTAAGGCGCTGGAATAGTCTTTCAAGCCGTCAGCAAGAACAAGTGATGGGCACCACGCAAGAGCACAATTTGGTAAGTAGCGAACAGTCTGAGTCTTCGCATTGTGTTAGGGCAAGCACTGTTGCGCCCGATGGCGACGAACCAAGGCTAATTAAGCAAGGCATGCCATACGGTGATATGGCCTCTCAAGGTTTATTCTTCGTAAGCTGTAGTGCCAGTGCGCGGCCATTTAAACAGATGCTCCACAGCCAAATATACGGCAACGGTGAAGGCGATTATGACAGATGGCTGGACTTTACCAGTGCTGAAACAGGTGCTGCGTTTTTCGCGCCATCCATTAATTTCATTCGCCAGCAGGCTAAGTTATCTGAGTCCTAAATTTAACCGTCGCTTATGGCCATTGGGATTAGTAGACTAGCGCACCATCCCAATCTTCCTTAAAATCGACGCTTCTGTAAATTCGACAAACATCTATGTGATGATGCGCTAGCGAGTCGTTTGGGCTCATAGCGACAGCGGTCTCAAAAAAAGAAATGGCCTCATCCCACTGCTGATTTATACGGCATGCGATACCTGCGGCAATCTTGGTCTGAACCGCCAACTTCTTTTCCTGCTCACTCTCTGAAAGGTGGCTTAACACCTCGTATATTTCAATTGGCGCTTTTCGTCCTTTCACTCTTACCCAGTCAAGCAAGCGGGTTTTAATTGGGAAGCCAGACCCTATGGTCTGAAGAACTTGGGCACTTACGATAATATCCGCCTCGTATTTGGGGGTTAAAGCTTCTAAGCGAGAAGCAATGTTTACGCTATCGCCAATGACGGTGGTATCCATCCTATCTTCTGAACCTACCGTACCCATAATAACAGGGCCAAAGTGGATACCTATTCCCATATTAATTGGTTCGTAGTTACTGTTCTTTCTATGGCCGTTATATATTGTCAGCGCTTTGCGTAAGTCGAGCGCAGCATTAACCGCATCCATAGCTTTTTGTTGTGAAGATCCTTCGCGATGATCGAACAGCGCCATAATGGCGTCGCCCATGAACTTATCAATAAAACCGTGGTTTTGATGAATAGGATCGTTCATTCTGGTGAAATAAGAATTAAGAAAGTTCATCAACTCTTGCGGCGTAATACGTTCAGAAAAACCGGTAAAGCCTCTGATATCGCAAAACATAATCGCAACGTCGTTTTCAGCCGCATAGCCAAGACCCAGCGCGTCTACGTCAGAATTCGACATGTGCTCCACAAACTGCTTTGGAATGAATTTTTGAAAGGTTTGTGTAAGCCTTTGGGCCTCATCGGCTGCTGTGTGAAAGTGCGTTTCGTCGTCGTTTTTTGCGACAGTGGTGGAGACATGACGTCGACGTTTAAATTGGCTAGCTCTGTATGCAAACCGACGGCTGCGCCTTACGTGCAAAATTGTGATAGCGACACTGTAGAGAAAAAGCGCGCAAATAGCGCCAAACTGCCAATCCATTGATAACACCACACCTATAAACTGCTTTTAAATGAAGGCTAATAATCTAGCCCGCGAGGAATTCAAGCGTTACGTATGAGAGAAGCAATGAAGAAGAGGCACTAACACGCCACGGTGGGCGTATTAGTGCAAAAATTACCAGAAAGGAATTAACTTAAAGCGTTGAGAACACTTTATCTGCTGCAGCAAGGGTTTGCTCAATGACTGCAGCGTCATGCGCTTTAGAAACAAAGCCCGCCTCATAAGATGCAGGTGCTAAGTAAACGCCTTGCTCTAGCATACCGTGATAGAACTTGTTGAATTGCTCGGTATTACAGTTAATTGCTTGCTTGTAGTTCGTGACTTTCTCTACGTCAGTAAAGAATATCCCAAACATACTGCCGGCAATATTAGTAGTTAGACTAATATTGTGTTTGTCAGCAAGGGCTTGGAAACCATCCACTAGCGTTTGCGTATTTTCGAAAATTGAATCGTAAAGTCCAGGCTGCTTTATTTGCGTTAAAGCAGCAAGACCTGCAGCCATTGCTACTGGGTTACCAGAAAGCGTACCCGCTTGGTAAATTGGCCCTGTCGGTGCTATGTGAGTAATAATGTCACGACGGCCACCAAAACAGCCCACTGGCATGCCGCCGCCAATGACTTTACCCAAGCAAGTCAGGTCTGGTTTGATGTTGTAACGCTCTTGCGCCCCGCCGCGAGATACGCGGAAGCCTGTCATTACTTCATCAAAAATCAATACGCTGCCATATTGGTCACAAATAGCGCGAAGTCCTTCAAGGAAGCCTTCCACAGGAGGGATACAGTTCATGTTACCTGCGACAGGTTCAACGATAATGCACGCAATATCATCGCCATGGGCTTCGAAGATTTCTTTTACGCTGTCTAGGTTATTGTATTCAACGGTAAGCGTATGCTCAGCAACATTTGCTGGAACACCTGGTGAACTTGGTACACCAAGGGTTAGCGCCCCTGAGCCCGCTTTCACTAGCAGTGAGTCGGCGTGCCCGTGGTAGCAGCCTTCAAACTTAACAATTTTGTTTCTGCTCGTGTAGCCGCGAGCCAGGCGAATAGCTGACATGGTGGCCTCTGTACCAGAGTTCACCATGCGTACCATTTCCATAGATGGAACCAGTTCGCTAACCAACTCAGCCATGATCACTTCAGCTTCGGTAGGTGCACCGAAAGATAGGCCGTTATACGACGCTTCAATAACCGCTTCGCGAATTTGGGCGTTATTGTGACCTAGAACCATAGGGCCCCAAGACTGAATATAGTCAATATATTGCTTACCATCCGCATCCCACATGTAAGCGCCATCAGCTTTCGTGATGAAGCGAGGTGTACCGCCTACCGCTTTAAAAGCGCGAACGGGTGAATTTACGCCACCAGGAATGGTTTTTTGGGCGCGGGTAAATAGGGCTTCAGATTTTTGCATGTAATTACTTACTCTTATTGCTGTACCAAACAACGTCACGCTCGTACTTAGTGAGAAGGTTTTCTACACCCAGAGTAAGCGCAAACAATGCCATTCTGACAAGTACACCATTGTCGGTTTGTCTAAAAATGGCGAGGTTTGGATTGAGGTTTAGATCGTTATCTAATTCGTTGGCTTCCATACGTGAATCTCGTGGAAGTGGATGCATGATAACGGTCTTCGACTGAAAGTGTTTCGTGTAAATCGACTGATTAAGGCGGAACTTACCTCGGTATTTGTTGGCTTCTTCTTGAGAAGGAAAACGCTCTTCCTGAATGCGTGTTTGATAGCATATGTCCGCATCCATATTCCCTTCAAGGGTATCTGTAATGGTAAGCTGGTGCCCCGCATTTTCGATGGCGTCTATGATGGGCTGAGGCATGGCCAGCTCTTTTGGCGAAATGAGCGTAAAGCGAATGTTTTTAAACAAACATAACAAGCGAGATAAAGAGTGTACTGTTCGGCCGTAACGCAAATCACCAATCATGGCGATGTGTAAGCCGTCAATGCCGTGACCATTGTATTCCAGTTCACGTTTAATCGTGAACAAGTCCAACAGTGCTTGGGTTGGGTGTTCGTTTGCACCATCACCACCGTTGATAACAGGTACACGACTACCTTCGGCAAATTCTGCCACTGAACCCGCCGCAGGATGTCGCATTGCAATAATGTCGGAATAGCCGCTCAGCACACGGGCTGTGTCGTACAATGACTCACCTTTAGCCAGCGCAGAGCTCGACATGCCGGTGGTTTCTCTAACTTCACCACCTAAAAGGTTGAATGCGGTACCAAAGCTAACTCGCGTACGGGTACTTGGCTCAAAGAAAAGGTTACCGAGAATGGCGCCATCTAACACGGTTGTGCGCTTTTGTCGTTTGGCATAGGGTTGCATGGAATTGGCAACTGAGAACACTTTCTCAATGGCCTCGCGATCGAATTGATTAACCGAAAGAATGTGGTTACCGGTAAAGTCAGACATGCGCTTCTCAATCATCAACGAAAACGGCGCTAGTTTATAATACCGCTGGGGTTAAGTCATTAGCGCAACGTTAATCTTGCCTTACGTTTTTCTCAGTTTGGCGTTTTATTGAAAAGGGCTTTCCACAAATCAAAATGCAAGTGTGCATGTGCGCAGATGTCGGCTAATTGTGTTGCTGAGTATAGTGGGTAAAGAGTAAAAGGATCTTTTCGGCCGCGCTATTTACGTGGGCTGTGATCGCTTCGTCTTGAAGCGGAGACTGTATGCCGCACAGCATCATGGTGTGATATTCCCCCTTAAGCAGGGCGCAATAATCTACTGCCAGCTGTTGGGCGATATCACGGCTTAAGCTACCTTCTCCGAACTTCTCTATGACATCACTCAATGTAGATAGGGAAGCTTCTGGGCCAGCCTGATAAAAAAGTGTTGCCACATGAGGGCTATTTACCGCTTCAGCTATAATTACTCGAAAGATAGCAATGGCTTCAGGATCTTGTAAAAGTCGCACAAACTGACAGCCAACTTTTCGTAAACATTCTAATAGTGAGAGTGAGCCTGAAGTGGCGTCGATAAGTTGCTGGGTGTCGAGTTGGTATGATCTGCATTTCGATGAGATTGCCGCTTGAAAGAGAGCATCTTTTCCTTCGAAATGAGAATAGACCGTTTGTTTAGACACACCTGAGGCTTTAGCCACAGTGTCCATAGATGTGTTGGCAAAACCCTCTTTTAAGAACAGGCAAGACGCTGCATGCAATATAAGATGGTATTTCTCTTCGCTTTTAGGTCGGCCTTGCTTTCGAGTGGTAGCCACGTTCGTTCTCACTTTATTGACGAATATTTAAATATCAAACTGGACGGTCTAGTATTTATATACTAGCATAGCACAATAAGTATGCAAATATAGCCCAGAGCAAACGCTAAACTGGTTAAAGGAAATGTTATGACTGCTGCAACGACGCCTTCTAAAAGTGGCAAACTCTCACTTATTATCGCTATTGCCGTTTTTACTGCAGCGTTGGTCATTCTTTTGATGACAGCAGGTCTTGGCAATGCGACACAAACGCCAGAGGCAAGAGTTCCGGTTGCAGTGTCCACTGGAACAGTCAAAATTCAATCGGGCTTTGAAACTCCAATCAATGTTTTTGGGCTTGTCGAATCCCCGCGGGCCACTTCGCTTTCATTCGATATGGCAGGGCAAGTCAATACATTACTTGTTGAAGAGGGCGATGTAGTAAGTAAAGGGGATGTTCTAGCCCGTCAAGATATTCAGCGTCTCAATGCCAGAAAACGTGAGCTTCAAGCCTCACTTGAGCGTGCAAACGCCGACCTTGAACTTGCTAGAGTAAACAGCGAAAGAACCACGTCGTTGGTTGAGAAAAAGCTAGAATCAGCGCAGCGACTAGACGAAACCAAGGCAAGTCTCAATGTCGCTAAGGCACAAGTTAGTGAAATGCAGGCCGCCCTTGAATCACTGAATGTAGAAATAGAAAAAACGACCCTTATTTCTCCCTTCGATGGCGTAGTCAATCGACGCTTTTTTGATGAAGGCAGTGTAGTTAGCGCTGGAACCCCCGTGTTTGGAATTACGGGCATAGAGAATTATCAGGCACGTTTCGCGGTACCTGCCGATGTTGTGGATCAGTTTGACCTTAATGAGCCGGTGCTGGTTAGCGTCGGGGATATTGATGTGGCGGGTACTGTTACGCAACGCTTACCTGTTCGCAACGTGCAAACGCGAACCATTGATATTTTAGTGACATTAAATAGTAATGAGCGGGTACGCCCCGGTGACATGGCCATTTTGTCTGGCTTTCGTTCTCACTCTGAGACAGGAAGTTGGCTGCCGGTTAACGCGCTAAGCAACGGCTTGCGCGGTTTGTGGCGCGTATTTGTTTTATCAAACGAGCAAAACGCCACCCTTGAAGCCCGTGTAGTGGAAGTTGTATATACCGACGGAAACAACGCGTTTGTGCGCGGAGCGCTTAAAGATGGAGAGGTTTACGTAAGCGAAGGTACACACAAACTCGCACCTGGCCAAATGGTATCAATCCCCAGTCAACATCAAGCTGGGGCACGCTAATGAAGTCATTTAACTTCGGCTCAGATAAATCTTATCCATGGTATACCTTATTTTACCGACGAGGGCATTTACTCATACTGAGTCTTCTGGTGCTAGTCACAGCAGGGTTGTCAGCATTAGGCTCTCTGCCGCGTATTGAGGACCCGCGAATAGATACGCGAAACGCACTGATCATCACTCAATACCCAGGCGCGTCGGCGGAACGGGTAGAGGCTTTGGTTAGTGATGTGCTTGAAGACAGGCTTAGAGAAATATTTGAAATAAAGGAAGTGAAGTCCACGTCGCGTGCTGGTATCTCCATCATTCTCATAGAGACGCAAGACTGGATAAATGATTCAAGTAACGAACAACTATTCAGTGAAATTCGCGATGCCATTGGCGCTGCCGCTGAGTCATTCCCTGAAGGTGCAATGGCGCCAGTTTTCGATGAAAAGCGCGGCGCGACAGCGTTCACTTTATTGCTATCTGTGCGAGCAGACCACTTTGAAAATACCCCTATTACACTCACCGCGCGTTTAGCCCAAGAACTTACAGACAGGCTGCGAAACGTTAACGGCACTGAGCTAGTGCGTGTATACGGCGCACCGCAGGAAGAAATTAGCGTCAATGTCGACCCTATTAAGCTTGCTGCAACGGGTCTTACCTTACAGCAAGTAAGCAATTTGATAAGCCGCGCCGACCCCAAATTACCTGCCGGTATGCTTAACTCCCAGCAAAGTAATTTGCGCTTTACAGTGGGAGAGGGCTTAAATGGCGTGAACATGATTGCTTCAATTCCCTTAGTTAACGAGCAAGGTCGCTACTTACGGGTGGAAGACGTTGCGACTGTAGAGAGAAGTTTCACAACACCTCGAAAGGACGTGGCATTCTTAAATGGTGAAGAGTCTATCTTTGTAGCAGCGCGTATGCAGCCCTCGCTACGCTCAGATGTATGGACAGAAAATGCATTAGCAGTAGTGGAACAGTTCAATAAAGACTTCAGCGGAACCTTAACCGCGACTGTTGCATTTGAGCAAAACGAATATACTGCCACTCGCCTTGCTGACTTATCGATGAACCTGCTTATGGGCTGCGCCGTGGTCATGATGGTTATTCTACTTTTCATGGGGTTTCGTGCTGCGTGGATTGTGGGCCTGGCACTTCCCTTATGCGCCGCTTTTGCCTTGTTCTCTTTAAGTTTTTACGACGAGCAAATTCACCAAATGTCTATCTTTGGCATGATCATCGCCATTGGTTTACTTATCGATAATGCCATTGTTATTACCGATGAAATTCGCATTAATTTACAAGATCCTAATTTAACGCGAGTAGGTGCTATGGCCAAAAGCGTTTCACATCTATTTGTGCCGCTTTTGGCTTCAACGCTTACGACCATTTTAGGCTTTATGCCCATCTTTCTTTTAGATGGAAACATTGGTGACTTTGTTGGCCCGATTGCCATTAGCGTGGTGATGGCACTTATTGGCTCGCTGTTTATTTCTCTTACTATCATTGCAGCCCTCGCTGCCCGATTTTTGCCAAAGCACGACAATAGTTCGCAACGTGAAATAGCATCGAAGGCGTGGTGGAAAGTGGGACTACAAGCGCCAGAGCTCAGTCTCGCTTTTAAAAAGCAATTGGGTAGATGGGTTAAACAGCCAATTTTGGTGTTACCGGTTATTGCTATCCTTTGTTTATCGGGTTTTGTATTGTCGGGCACCTTGGCCAATGTGTTTTTCCCAAGTGCAGACAGAGACCAGTTCGAAGTGTACCTGTGGACCAAAGAAGGGAGCAGCATCGACAACACAACGAGCTATGTTAAAAAAATAGATGGTGCTATTCGCAGTGAGCAAGGCGTGAAACAAGTTAGTTGGTTAGTCGGGGGCTCTGCGCCGTCGGTGTACTATAACCAGACGATGACCCGTGACAACATGCCTTACTTTGCAAATGCTGTGGTGTCGACAGATACAGTGGATGACGCTGTTGCGCTAGTGGGCAAACTACAACAAGAGCTTGATAGCGCGTATCCAGAAGTACAAATTGTAGTGCGAGCCTTTGGGCAGGGTCCGCCTATTGCGGCGCCTGTTGAGGTAGAGATTTTCGGCCCTGATCTGAATGTGTTGAATGACCTAGGCGACAAAGTACGCATGTTAATGTCTGAAGTCGACGGCATTTCTCAGTCTATAACCAGCGTTTCAATGGGAGAACCCGAGCTTAAAATAAACGCGGACAGCGATAACCTGTCTTACTTGGGGCTTACGCTTTCCGAGCTTGCCAATCAAATGCAGATAAACTTTTCAGGTATTACCGGTGGTTCTGTTTTGGAAAGCACAGAAGAAATTCCTGTACGCGTGAGGCTAGACGAGGCGTATAGACAAAATGTAACGGGCGTAGACGCCATGCCAATTCCGGTTGCAGGAGACAATGCTATTTCTTGGTCGCCACTTGCTGCTGTAACAAACTTAACGCTTCAGCCTGCAACCAGCAGTATTACGCGCCTTGATGGCGAAAGGCTAAATCGTATTCAGGCGTTTTTGCTTCCTGGTGTCCCGGCCATTGATGCAAGTAATCATTTGCGAGATCTTCTCGAAAGTCGATTAATTCTTCCCGAAGGATATCGTATTCATTTAGCGGGAGACGCTGATGAACAGCAGCAAGCATTAGGTAAATTAGCGACCTATGCGCCGGTGCTGTTGGTTCTTATGGTAACAACGCTCATTCTGACTTTTACCAGCTTGCGCATGGCGGGTGTAATCGGATTAGTGGCAATACTTTCTGTAGGGCTGGGTATGTTCAGTCTTTGGATATCTGGATTGCCGGTTGGGTTTAATCCGCTGCTAGGTTGTGCTGGCCTTATTGGCGTAGCAATCAACGGATCGATAGTGGTCATTGCCGCTATCAACGCGAACCCCAAAGCAAAGCAGGGAGACACGAAAGCCATTGTTGAAGAAACCATGAGCTGTAGCCGCCATATTTTATCGACTACTTTCACGACGGTAGGTGGATTGATTCCCTTGCTATTGTTCAGTGAAGGTAGCTTTTGGCCGCCGTTGGCCGTGGTGCTGGCTGGTGGAGTAGGATTCTCGGTAATCTTGTCGTTAGTCTTTACGCCAACTATAGTGGCTGCTTTTCAACGATACCGTTATAGAAATCACACATTGGCATAATTTTACGGTTAAACTATCCCTTTTTAACCCACGTATAAATTTGGCTTACTTAGCGTATGCGAAAATCAAATCCTCTTTTGCGTTGGTGGCAAACCGACTGCGTGAAGTGTAAACGCATGAGACTTTATATCGTTTGGGCCGTAATCATGTTGGTGGTGTATTTTTATGTCTGGTACTAGTGTCGAACCAATCTATATCCGAGCAGCCTCGAAAAGTAACGGTATTACCAGCCTGGTGCTGGGCTGTATCGGTTTGTGTGTTGCGGCACTGTGGTTAGCCTTTCTTCCCGATTGGCTGTTCTTAGCGGGGATTTTTATCACCAGTGCCGCGTTAGTGTGCTTGCTCGTAGGGTACTTCAAAATTCGTGAGCCCGACTATAGTTTGGAAATAGCCAAAGACTATATCACTTATCGCCACCGTCTGGGCAGTTGGCGCATTCATTGGGACAACCTGCTGCGCGCAGATTGCCCCCGTGTTCGCCATGGGCTGGAGCATATTCCCCTTGAAACCATCGGTTTCAAAATCAAAAGTTACACGGATTTCCTCAATACGATTTCACCACGGCTTGCAACGCACTTGTTAATGGAGCAGCGGCCATTGCTAATGCAGAACACAGATGAGAATTGCGCCTCTGGAAGCTGTTATGAGCAATCTATGTTTGACGATAAGCAGTACGTTATGGAAGACGGGACCATCATTAAAGGCATTAAAGCTATGCTGGCACATCGTATGGTAGAGCTAAGAAAGCGCCTTGGGTATGATATTTTTATCGCGAGTTCAGAGCTAGATAGGGATGCCAGCGAGTTTGCAGGACTTATTGCTCAGTGCCAGAAAGCTAGGGCCTGTTGACCTTTGGTGTACGAATTTTGGTCTAAATGGAAGCCTTTTAATCGCGAAACAGTCCTGCAAGCCTAGCGGGCTAAGTTAAAGGACTGTGACAAAGAGTAAAAGGCTTCCATAACGACCCCTTCGGGCAGCGCCTTTGTGCCATCTATACTGCGTTGAATGTTCTCGATTTAGAACCACTAAACCGTCAAACATTCGCCTTGTCTAGATGGCACACAGACCGCTGCAAAAATGTACAACAAAGGTCAACAGGCCCTAGGCAGTCTTCTGAAGCCAGCTAAGCTCATCGTAGCAATTAGACTTTATTCGCCTAGCTGCGGCTGTCCTTCAATTTACTCTCGTTAAGCACTTTCTTGGCTTCGGCAATAAGGGCTGGTAACTTTTCCTCGACTAGCTTGTGCTGACCAAGTTTAAGTGAGCTCTCTGTTTCGTTGGCTAAATGCTGCATGCGCGGCAGACCTGTATAGCAACACGCACCGTGTAGTTTGTGAACTTCGGTCTTAAGCCCATTGTAATCTTGATCGTCCCAAAGCGCCGAAAGTGTCTCGATAGTTTCGGGCAGTAACGCAATAAAACTGTCTAACATTTCTTTTGCTGTATCTTGATTTTGATTCGCTCGTTTAAGTGCTAGCTGCCAGTCGATAGAGGGAAAGATGATTTCACCGGGCTCAACATTGTGGCACCACGAATTGATAAGCGTAATAAGTAGCTCAACCTCAATAGGCTTAGGTAAGTAATCGTCCATGCCAGAGGCAAGCAATCTTTCTTGCTCTTCTTTAAACGCGTGGGCTGTCACTGCCACTATTGGGGTACCCATATTCAACGGTGATTTACGAATTTCTCGGGTGGCCTGCAGTCCGTCCATGCCTGGCATCTGCACGTCCATGAGAATTAAGTCAAACTCTTGAGTCTGGCACTGATTGACGGCGTCTTGTCCACTGATCGTTGTGGTTAGCTCGACAGGAGAATGATCGAGCCACGTATGCAGCAGTTTAAGATTCATTTCCATGTCATCAACGGCAAGAATTTTAGCTTTTGGTAGCGTGCCTATTTTCTCTTGCATCGCATTTTTAGCTGGCGTTGTATGGTGGTGCACCAGGCTATCTAACTTGGTAAGCGTCATCGGCATACGCGCTTGTGAATGGAAATGTTGCGACAGGCTTGGGTATTGCGCAAAAGGTTCAGGGCCGGAATACCAAAGTATTCGCTTTTGCGCAGGGAATTGTACAAAACGACTTAAATAGGTATCCCGCAATCCCATCTTACTTACTGGCACAGTTGCCATGAAAAAGTCGTACTGGCCTTTAAGTGACATCAAATAATCTAGTGATTCAACAGAGGTAACCTGCGCACCCAAAATCGATAACATGCTTGCACTTGAGCGACGTGTTGCAGGTACCGGATCGAAAATAACCACGTTCTTACCTTTCCAGTCTTCACTACTAGTTAATGCATATTTCTGGCTTAACTGGTTCATACGTAGTGATACGTTAAACGTAGAGCCTTGGCCTAATACACTTTTTAGCGTTAGATCACCGTTCATTAATCGAACCAGCTCTCGACTTATCACGAGACCTAATCCAGTGCCTTGGTAATTACGGTTAAGGGCGTCGTCTACTTGCGAGAAGGCGTTAAATAGCTTTTTTCTGTCTTGTCGGCTTATTCCGATACCTGTGTCTTCAACGGTAATATTTACTTCGTGAATACCATGAGGAAGCGAGCGTCCGCTCACCGAAAACGTAATGGTACCGCTGGACGTGAATTTAAGTGCATTACTTAACAAGTTATTGAGCACTTGCTTAATACGAAACACATCGCCAATGAGTTTTTCAGGGAGCGGGTGCAAATCAAATACAAATTCGATGCGCTTGCTGTGGGAAGATTTAGCCATGATAGTGACCATTTCTTCAAGCAGCTTATTGGGCGAGAAAGGCTGATTATTAATTTGCAGTTTACCGGCCTCAATCTTAGAAAAATCGAGGATATCGTTAACGATTGTTAGCAGGTTGTCCGCAGCCGTGTTAACAATTCTGACTTGCTCTTGCTGGTCAGTGGGCAGCGACGCATTGTTCAACTCTTTGCTGAACCCCAAGATAGCATTAAGAGGTGTGCGAATTTCATGGCTCATGTTGGCCAGAAATTGAGATTTAACGTTACTGGCTTTTATCGCATCTTTGCGCGCGATATCTAAACGGGCATTCTGCTCTTCAATGAGCTCCATATTGTTGCGCAAATCATTTGTTGCTTGCTCAACTTCGCTTTCCAGCTGGCCTCTGCTTTTCTCCATTAATGCAAAGGAAAAGAGCCCTGCTTCTAAGAAAACACCCACCTGAAAACAATAGGTGGTGAAGTCGTTGGAAGGTAAAATTCCGATAAGGCTTAACATGCCAATAATCGCACCGGTGGCGAGCATACTCCATGCAAAAATGAAGTAACGCGCGGGCTTAAACTTATTGAAAAATGCTTCGAACCCGGCGTAGATATAACTCAATATCGCCACAAGACCCACGCCGTATACTAGGTTGTTCTTCCAAATAGAAGGAAGCAGATCGACGAAGCACACCAGCCCTGTTAACGCTTGGCAAACCAACAATAAGTTAATGACGGGATGTGCCGTGGGAGAGTGCTTTTCCGTTTCCAAAAAGGTCTTGGTAAAAAAGCCTGAGCTTATACCAATAATTACGAATATCAGCTCGGAATGCCCAACCAGCCAAGAGGGGATCCCCTGACTAAACAGCAAGTGCGTATGGCCGCCCCACACAAACTGCCACAAAATAACCGTAGCGATATAGCCAACATAGGCAATCAGACTTTTTTCCCGCACGCCAAAAAATAGAGCAAGGTTATAAATAGCGAGAATAAGCAATCCGCCGTAGAAAAAGCCCCAGAGCAAGCTGTCCATTTGGAAGTAGCTGCTATGTAGCGGTTCGGCTTGAATTCGAAGTGGTGCAATTAGGCTAGACGAGCGACTTTCAATGCGTATGTAAAGGTCGACAGGATCGCTATCAGGCAGCTCAACACGAAAGGTTGGAACACGAAAACGCTGTTCTTTTTGAGCTTTCCCCTGATGGCTTTGCTTTATTACCTTGCCGTTTTGCACCAAATAAAAATCAACACTGTCGAGTTGGCTGAAATTTATTGAGAACACCCAGTGTTTATCGTTTGAAACATTGGCAACAGAAGTGAGTAGCCACATGCCATTATTACGAAACCCAAAGTTAGGGTTGTCATGGGGATGCATAAGGAAGTCATTGCGTCTTCGTGATACATCGCTGATAGTAAGCTGATAATCGGTTTCAAATAAAAAATACAGAGAGTCTGATAAATCTAGCGTACTTTCTTCATCGAAGAGCTGCTCGATATGCTGCGCGCTGGCATTCGAAGGCAGGTAACTGCCTACAACAAGAAATAAAAAAAAGAATACGCGAAAGATAGCCATGATTATCTGTACTTACGTTACCGTTTGATTAGGGGCTTTATTATTTTTTAGTTTTACTCGTAAGAGTGAAAATTGAACGGCAAATTTCACCCAATGCTATTTAACCACTCTCTTTGAAGAATAACAAAACAAACCCTCACCCCATACAATGAGTAAGACCCAAAAGTCGCGACAATTGGTTTCAAGGATTGCACACAAATGCGGTTTACCCCACAATAGCCTTTAACGCTCGGGAGCTTTCACTAAGTGGTGCGCTAAATTGACCACAATAGACAGCCTAACTAGCACGAGCGCATTGGTATTAATAACAAAACGAAAAAACTATCATGAGTGACGAGATCATCATTAATCGCGATGGGGTAGAGCAACTTCCTCTTCGACGTTTCACCGAAGACGCTTATCTAAACTATTCCATGTACGTCATCATGGACCGTGCACTTCCACATATTTCGGATGGCTTAAAGCCTGTTCAGCGACGCATCATTTATGCGATGTCAGACCTAGGGTTAAATGCAAACGCCAAATATAAAAAATCGGCGAGAACCGTAGGTGATGTGCTGGGTAAGTTTCACCCTCACGGCGATTCTGCCTGTTATGAGGCGATGGTGCTCATGGCTCAGCCTTTCTCTTATCGCTACCCTTTAGTAGATGGTCAAGGTAACTGGGGTGCGCCGGATGATCCGAAATCGTTTGCTGCCATGCGTTATACGGAAGCTAAGCTCTCGCGCTTCTCTGAGGTGCTGCTGAATGAACTTGGACAAGGTACGGTAGATTGGGTACCTAATTTTGACGGTACGCTAAACGAGCCTAGCGTGCTTCCAGCTCGCTTGCCACATATCCTATTAAATGGCGTGACAGGGATTGCCGTTGGCATGGCGACGGATATTCCTCCTCACAACGTGAGAGAGTTGGCCAACGCGTGTGCCATGTTGTTAGACAACAGCAAAGCCGAGCTTAGCGATGTGCTAGAACACGTTAATGGACCTGACTATCCTACCGAAGCTGAAATTATTACGCCAAAGTCTGATATTCAAAAGCTGTACGAGACTGGGCGTGGTTCTATAAAAATGCGCGCGGTGTACATGGAAGAAAACGGTGATGTTGTTATTACCGCTCTACCTCACCAAGCGTCTGGTGCCAAGATACTAGAGCAAATTGCCGCGCAAATGCAGGCGAAAAAGTTACCGATGGTAAGCGATCTCCGAGACGAATCGGATCATGAAAATCCAACCCGTTTGGTGATTACGCCTCGCTCAAATCGTATTGATGTGACTCAGCTGATGCAGCATTTATTTGCAACTACCGACTTAGAGAAAAACTACCGGGTCAACTTGAATATGATTGGCCTAGACGGTCGCCCTCAGGTGAAAGACTTACGTACGATTTTGTCTGAATGGTTGCAGTACCGAAAAGATACTGTGACGCGCCGCTTGCAATACCGTTTAGATAAAGTGTTAGCGCGTTTACATATTTTAGAAGGTTTATTAATTGCGTTTTTGAATATCGATGAAGTTATCGAAATTATTCGCACGTACGACAAACCAAAACCTGAATTAATGGCGCGATTCGGTTTAAGTGACACACAAGCGGAAGCTATTCTGGAATTGAAGCTTCGTCACTTAGCCAAGTTAGAAGAAATGAAGATTAAAGGCGAGCAAGATGAACTTGCAGAAGAGCGCGACAAGCTTCAGCAGCTTCTAGGCTCAGATCGCCGCCTTAAAACCCTAATTAAGAAAGAAATCCTTGCAGACGCTGAAAAGTACGGTGACGACAGACGCTCACCTATTGTTGAGCGTGGAGAAGCTAAAGCGCTGTCTGAAAAAGAGCTGGTACCTGCTGAGTCTGTAACCGTTGTGCTGTCAGAAAAGGGCTGGGCACGCTGTGCGAAAGGTCATGATATCGATGCGGAAGGTTTAAGCTACAAAGCTGGTGATGCCTATTTATCCAGCGCCGAAGGCAAGAGCAATCAGCCTGCCGTGTTTATGGACAGTTCAGGTCGTACTTTCTCTTGTGACGCTCACGGGTTGCCGTCTGCACGAAGTCAGGGGGAACCGCTAACCGGGCGCTTCAGCATAGTGGGTGGCGAGTCATTCCAACACGTCATTATGGCGCAAGACGAAAGCAAATTCTTAGTAGGTTCTGATGCAGGTTACGGCTTCGTCGGCACATTTAAAGATATGGTGAGTAAGAACAAGGCGGGTAAAGCCTACTTATCATTGCCTACTGCGGCGAAAGTCATGAAACCAACACCGGTTACAAATCCAGACTCCGACTGGTGCCTAAGTATTTCTAATGAAGGTCGCATGCTCATGTTCCCACTACGCGACTTACCAAGTTTAGGTAAAGGGAAGGGGAACAAGCTTATCAATATTCCTTCTGCAAAATCGCAATCTCGGGAAGAGTACGTGAAGGTGCTTACTGTTGTACCTGATGGTGCCGCAATTAAAGTGGGAGCCGGTAAGCGCAACATGACACTGACGGCTGACGACCTTACCCACTATCAGGGAGAAAGAGGCCGAAGAGGGAATAAATTACCGCGAGGACTACAGCGGGTTGATACGGTTGAAGTTGTCTTACCCAGCAAGGACGAAACATCTGAAGATTTGTCATAAAGTTTAAGTTGTTCTTATGCTTAGGTGAACTACACTCAAAAAGGGATTAGATGAGGAATTTACATGCTAGGCATAGTTTTTACATCGTTAATCGATATGCTCGAGGAGAAAGTTTCTCCTGAGTTTGCTGACGATGTCATCATGGAAGCTGGGTTAGAAAACGACGGCGCTTATACCGCAGTGGGCTATTACCCGTTTGAACAAATGCAACGCCTGTTAGGTGTGCTGGTGGAGAAAACGGGTAAGTCAGCTAACGAGCTACTCTACGATTTTGGCTATTACTTATTTGGTAAGTTAGGTGCAGTACATGGCGACGTGCTAGCCAATACAGAAGGCATGTTGGATATGCTGGAGCACTTGGACGGCGACATTCATGTTCAGGTTAAGAAGCTCTACCCAGACGCCGACCTACCCCGATTTACGGTGATATCCAGAACCGATAACACCATGCGCTTACAGTATTATTCTGAAAGAGAATTATATCCTTTAGCAGAAGGCTTGATGGACGCAGCCGCAGCTCACTACAACTGCACCCTGGAAAGGGAAACCCATCAACTAGATACGCCTCATACCTACGAATTTAGTATATCTTTCGTTTAACGGAGGCATGTTATGTCAGATGGAACAACGCATAGCACGCCTTCTGGTAGCGACCGTGCTGCGTTACTTGAAAGGCGTTTAAAGCGAGAGCGAAATGCGAGAGAGCAAGCCGAAGCTTTGCTGAGAGAAAAGACGCAAAGTTTGTATGCTACGCTTCAAAAAAGCCAAAGTGCACAGAAAGATTTGGAACTTGCACTATGGGCGTCGCAGGAGTCTTTTTGGAATTGGGAGGCAGAGAATGACATTATGGAATTTCGCTCATTCTCACTACATTCTGAAAGTGTATCTACCTGGTCAGGCACCTTAATTGAGCTTCTAGAGCGGGTACATGAGGACGATTTAGACGGCCTGCAGTTTCACTGGAGCATGGCGCTACACGGCAATCGTGACCGTATAGAGTTTTCCTTTCGCTTAAAGCTAGACAGCGATTTTCAGTGGGTAAGGCTGCGCGGGCGCGTGCTAAAGCGTGGAAAAGCGGGTGAAGCGCTTCAAATTGTTGGTACCACAAAAGACATTACTCAACAGCGAAAAGCTGAACAATCGTTTCACTTAATGGCCTCTGCTTTTGCGAGCTCACGTGAGCCCATGTTAGTACTCTCACCTGATCTTGTTATCACAGAATGTAACGATGCATATATTCAGCTGATTGCTGCGCCTTTCAAAGAGCAATGCATTGGTTTGGATTTCAACCAAATATTCATTGCTGAGAAAGTCGATAAAGTGCAGTTGGCGCTTGATAAACAAATTCGCTTCGAGTCGAAAGTGAAGACGCAAAACGGTGAAATTAAGGTTGTCGATATCTCGGTGGCTTTGTTTGAGACCTACCAGCAAACGTCATCTTATTTGATTGCCACAATGCGCGACATCAGCGATAGAAAACGCAACGAAGCCAAACTACGTCAACTGGCATTGCACGATGAGTTAACCGGCCTTTCCAATCGCAATTCGCTGCGTGAGTCCATCTCCGGGTTAGTACAAAAAGAACAGCACTTTATTTTGGTCTTTATTGATCTGGACGGGTTCAAAGCAATTAACGATAACGCAGGGCATGAAAGAGGGGATATTGAGCTTCAGCGCGTAGGAGCGCTCCTTACTGCCATATTCGGCCCGATAGGGGAAGTCGGCAGGTGGGGTGGTGATGAGTTTATTGCCGTATTGCCTAATCAGAATGTTGAGGAAATTGCTGAACGCTCTGAGCGGCTTATCAGCCAGATAGAAGAAGACGCCATAACCGTAAAAACGTCGGAGCTTAGGCTGTCTGCCAGTATTGGCATTGCTGAATTTCCAGAACATAGTGATAACCTAGAAAGCTTGGTGCAGTGTGCCGACGCCGCAATGTACCGTGCGAAAGAGCTGGGTAAAGGGCAAGCGTTTATTTACGAGTCAGGTCTCTATGAGAGCATGACCCAGCAGGTCAGTATGGTGAATGACTTGCGCAGAACAGTAGAGAACCACCTTCTCGATTTCTATATTCAGGGTAAATATGATCTAAACGGTGAGTTAAAAGGCGGTGAAGTACTGTGTCGCTGGATTTCAGGCTTGCACGGTGTTGTATCGCCAGCAGTGTTTATTCCCATAGCAGAAGAGCACAAGCTGGACAGCGCCATTGGTCTTCAAGCGCTGGAAGCGGCATGTGATTACATTTCAATAATGGAATCGCAGCAGGGTGACGCCATTCCTTTGTCTGTGAATATCAGCGCTAATCAGATGCTTGACCCAGAATTTCCAAATCAGGCAATGTCTATCTGTATGGATAATGATGTGTCTCGCGAATTTATTGAGCTAGAGCTCACTGAGTCGGTCTTTATTCGCGATGAAAAATCAGCACTTAGAGCATTAAACACGTTGAGAGAGCATGGGTTTAGACTGTCTCTGGATGATTTTGGCAGTGGTTTTTCATCTCTTAGCTACTTGCGAAGTTTCCAGTTTGAAGTGGTTAAGGTGGATAAAAGCTTAATTCAGGGTATTCACCAAGATAGCAAAGCCAATGCGCTATTTAATGGTTTGATAGCCATGTTAAAGAGTTTGCAAATAGATGTGGTGGCTGAAGGCGTAGAGTTGGAGTCTTATTTGCCTTTCATGGAGCAGGCCGACATTCAGCTAATGCAGGGGTTTTACTTTGATAAACCAATGCCTTACGACCAGTTCTTGGCAAGGCATACTACTGAGCCTAATCGGTAATGTCTTCAGCTAAGCATAAACAAAAAAAGCCCTATCGGGCTTTTTTTAATGACTAAGCAAGCTCGTTACTTAGCATTAGTGCTTTCAAAGATTTTATCTGCCGATGCGGCAACAAAGCCTTTGTAAAGCTTACCATCAGGCATTTCATAGCGTTGTGCAAACTCGTAGAAGCAGCTTGGAATTGCCACAGTTTCGTCGCTAAACGCTACGTCAGCACGGTCAGCCATCGTTGATGATTGCGCTAAAAATACGTCTGGACCACCTTTAATTTCGCCGCCAGAGGTGTTTAGCACAAAGCCTGCTTCTTTAAGCAATGTGTTTACGTCGGTAAGCTCGTCAGTACGGGTTAAGTGATTAACACTTACCGTAAAGTGGTTAGCACGGAAGCCCCATGCCGCCATCCACGCCGCGTATTCTGATTCGCTAAGCAGTGTGTCGTATTCTGCTTTAGTAACGTCCCAATGTTTACCCGAGTACAAGAAGTTATCTGCATCCACTACAGACTCAGGCATTTGATCAACCATCTTCTTGATAATTGCTTGAGCAGTTTCAGAAAGCTCATTTACACGAAGCTCACTAATAAATACTTTTGGTTTAGTATCGTCAGGGTGCTCGAAATGCTTTGCAGTAAGCTTTTTCGCTTCAAAGTCATAGTCGCCTTTAGCTTCATAACCCAATGCTAAGAAGTGCGCAGCAAGCTTGTCTAAGCGGGTTTTATCAAGAGCAAAAGTTCGAAAAGCTACATGGTCGTTAACGATGTCGTTCGTGTTTTCTTCACCCGCCAAAAGTGCATGAATTTTATGCGCTGAGGGAGTGATGGTAACGTAATCGTCCCACATGTTGCTAAACAACGTATCGATGTTGCTATGCATGGTGGTAGGGTCCTTTCTGTCGTTGACTATTTTTAAACGAATAGTTCGTATAGGGTTGGTACTAAACTGGCCGACACAAAAATCGGGTCGGCCTTTTTGTAACGTGAAAAGCTTGGGTTACATCGACAAGCCTGGGCTTAATTTGCCCGGCATAGTAACTTTATCAAGCTCAACTGAAGCAACTGGGTACGCACAGTAGTCGGCTGCATAAAACGCACTTGCTCTGTGGTTACCGCTGTCGCCCACGCCACCAAATGGCGCTGCGCTGCTTGCACCTGTAATAGGTCTATTCCAGTTTACGATGCCCGCGCGAATGCGTGCGAAGAAGTAGCGATAATCTTCTTCGTTGTCGCCTAGAAGACCTGCTGATAAGCCAAAGCTGGTGTTATTCGCTTCTTCAATCGCAGCGTCGAAATCGCTGTAACGAATTACTTTAAGTAGTGGACCAAAGTGTTCTTCATCAGGCAGTGAAGCAAGCATGTCAGTTACATCAATGATGCCAGGAGTAGCAAAACCTTTGTTCTCATCTTTTTGTTCAAGGCGAACCAGTACTTTACCACCAAGGTTTTCAAGCTCTTGCTGTGCTTTTACCATCAGTGCAGCGGCATTGCGTGAGATCATTGCGCCCATAAATGGTTGATCTTCAGCGTCATAATCACCCACCTTAATATTCTTGGTCACTTCGATTAAGCGAGCAAGGATTGCATCACCCTGTGCATCGGCTGGTAAGAATAGGCGACGTGCACACGTACAGCGCTGACCGGACGTAATGAAAGCAGATTGAACGATGTCATGTACGGCAGCATCAACATCAGCCACATCTTTAACAATGAGTGGATTGTTACCACCCATTTCAAGAGCCAAAATTTTACCTGGGTGACCTGCGAACTGCTCGTGCAAGATTTTTCCTGTGCGTGAGCTACCCGTAAAGAAAAGACCATCGATATCGTTATGCGACGCCAAAGCCTTACCTGTTTCAACTTCACCTTGTACTAGGTTGAGTACACCCGCTGGCAGGCCAGCAGCATCCCATAGCTTCACCATTTCTTGTGCAACCATAGGCGTCAAATCGCTTGGTTTAAACACAACTGTGTTACCTGCAATAAGGGCTGGAACAATGTGTCCGTTTGGCAGGTGGCCAGGGAAGTTGTATGGGCCAAATACAGCAACAACGCCGTGAGGCTTGTGTCGAATGAAGGCTTTACCTACAGGCATTGGGTTTTCAACGTTACCCGTGCGTTCAAAATAGGCTTTTTCAGAAATACCAATTTTGCCCATCATGGCGCCAACTTCAGTGGCAGTTTCCCATTCTGGCTTACCCGTTTCTTTAGCCATAACTTTGGCAAGGTGCGCTTTACCTTCTTCTAGTTTAGTGCCATAAACCTTAATAATCTCAAGACGCTCTTCAACGGTTTTCATGCTCCATGCTGGAAGTGCAGCACGAGCAGCGTTAATTGCGTCATCAATTTGAGAGGCTGTCGCAGACTTACCTTCCCAAATCACTTCGTTTTTTGCAGGGTCAATTGACGCTAAGTCATGACCTTGTCCGGCAACCCATTCACCGTTGATAAAATGTGTATGTAGCATAGTGGGTGTCCTATTAATCTCTGAATGTAACAGGGGCGAAGCGTACGTGCTCTCCCTCTTTGACATTCAATGCAGCAGCGGCTTGGCGAGATAGCACGGCAACTTGCTTTTCTTCGCTTACCGTCATCTCGGTGGCAACTGCACGAAAATCAGATACTGATGTATTAATGATGTAGTGCGTTTGCCCTTGGGCAGCAGCGCTATCATCAATGACAACAGGCAGTTTTAAGCTCGACTGAGCCGTACGGATGTGGCTTAAGTTTGCTTCTACCGTCGGGCCTGCGTCGAAAATGTCTACGTAGCCGCGGCAAGAAAAGCCTTCTTCTTCAAGAAGCTGAAGAGCAGGGCGTGTTTTGTCATGGACTTCGCCAATGACTTCCTGCGCTTCTTTGCTAAGCAGATTTACGTATATCGGGTACTTCGGCATAAGTTCAGCAATAAACACTTTATTACCAATGCCAGTCAAGTAGTCGGCAGTAGGAAAATCCATAGAGAAGAAATGGGTTTCCAACCACTCCCAAAACGGTGAGCGTCCTTCTTCGTCACTCACACCGCGCATTTCAGCAATAACTGTCTCTGAGAAGCGTTCACGGTGCTCCATCATGAACAAGAATCGAACCTTTGAAAGGAAGCGGCCGTTTATGCCGCCGCGGGCTTGTTCGCGAAGAAACAGCGTACATATTTCAGTAACACCGGTGTAGTCATTACAAAACGTTAGAATGTCTACCGTGTTGTGAATGTTAAGCTCGCGCGAGGCGTGCACTACTTTGCTTAGGTGGTAATGATAGAACGCATCGTCTATACCAACAGCCGCTTCAATACCTGTTGTTCCCACTACCTGTCCGGTAGTGGTATCTTCCATTACAAACAAGTATGACTCATCGCCAGGTTCGGTTACGTTTGGTTTGTTAAACGCAGTTTCTGCACGATCAATTTTACGCTGCAGCAACTCGTCGTTGACAGGTAAAGACGTAAAGCCAATACCTGATTCAACGGCGATTTCTTTAAGCGCGTTATAGTCGGCCTTCGTGATAGGGCGAATGATATTCATGTTCGCTACTCGTGTTGTAATTATTCGGCGTTTACAACGGCAGCAACGGCGCGTTCAAAACGTGCAAGACCTTCTTTGATGTCTTCATCAGGAATAACCAGTGAAGGTGCAAAACGAATAACGTTCATGCCAGCAACAAGACACATAAGGTTCTCTTTCGTTGCAGCCATCATGAAGTCACGTGCACGGCCTTGGTATTTCTCATTTAACGCACAACCTAACAGCATGCCTTGACCACGTACTTCTTCAAATACGTTGTACTTTTCATTGATAGCACCTAGTAGTTCACGGAATAGGGCTTCTTTCTTAAGTACACCTTCAAGCACTTCTGGCTGGTTCACGATATCTAACGCTTTTTCCGCAACAGCACAGGCTAGTGGGTTACCACCGTAAGTACTACCGTGGGTACCTGGCTTAAGGTGTGCAGCGATGTCTGCTGTGGTAAGCATGGCGCCAATTGGGAAGCCGCCACCAAGAGATTTAGCGGTTGTTAGGATATCAGGTGTTACGCCAAGACCCATGTAGGCATAAAGGTGACCAGTACGACCAACACCCGACTGAACTTCGTCAAAAATAAGTAATGCGTTGTGCTTGTCACACAGCTCGCGAACGCCTTTTACGAAATCTACATTAGGTGGAATAATACCGCCTTCACCCTGAAGCGGTTCCATCATTACCGCGCAGGTTTTGTCAGAAATTAGCGCTTCAAAGGCAGCTAAATCGTTGTAGTCACAGTGGTCAACAGCGCCTGGCTTAGGACCAAAACCGTCAGAGTAAGCAGCTTGACCACCTACTGTTACGGTAAAGAAGGTACGGCCGTGGAAACCTTTGTTGAAAGCGATGATTTGGTTTTTGTCTTCACCGTGCTTGTCCAGCGCCCAGCGACGAGCTAGCTTCAATGCTGCTTCGTTCGCTTCTGCGCCTGAGTTTGCGAAGTAAACTCTATCTGAAAACGTTGCGTCATTTAGCTTTTTAGCTAAACGAAGGGCTGGCTCGTTAGTGAAAACGTTGCTTAAGTGCCAAAGCTTGCTGCCTTGTTCATTAAGAGCTTTCACAAGCTCTGGGTGACAGTGACCTAAAACGTTAACTGCAATACCGCCTGCAAAGTCGATGTACTCAGCTCCATCTTGATCCCATACGCGTGAACCTTCACCTCGAACAGGTACCATACCTGCTGGGTTATAGTTAGGAACCATTACATCATCAAATGTAGCGCGAGTTACGTTCATCTTTGTTACCTCTGCGTTGGGCGCCAATCACACTGTGTGATTTGGCCTATCGAATCTATGAGCACATTTTAGTACTACTTTGGTCGATAAGCGTTAATTGGGCGCGTAAAAACTAATCGGATTTGTTCAACAGTATGCCATTTTTTTTAACATTTGTCTTCTATGCAAAAGGCTGCAGCCCTTTATTTATAAGGACTGTGGCTTAATTTGCAGGAAAAGTGAATAACTATTAACTACTGGGCTATATCAATAAGTAATAATCAATTTTTGCGCTGAGAAAAGGGCTACATACGGGTTTTAATGCACTGTGAGGCAATAAGAAAGGGGGGATAGGGCTGGAAGCCTTACCTGTTTAATGTAGCTAAAAACGGGCAAGGCATTGAGCAATCGTCAATAATTTGGGGCATCATGCACATTAAATGAAAAATGTGCATAACGAGTGCATGAATATCCACTAAAAAATTAATGATTTTCTTCGTTTTTCACCAAAGGAAGGGTGAAAATATCAATGGTTTTGAGTTTTTCGAGTGCACCTGCAGGGTAGCGTTGCTCCATGAAAAGCGGCTTTACTTCTTTCATTTCAACAAGCTTTAACTGATGTAACATCCGAACTTGTGTGTAGGTTCGGGCTTGATGAAGTACCTTACTGAGTGTTTTAGGCTGTGCAGGTACTTTATCGGCACACGCTCGCATCGGTTCTGCAATAGGCAAGCGCATTAAATGCATCCACTCCAGAATATCCGCGCTGACTGCATCTGCGAATTCTTGCTGTAGTGCAATAAGGTGGTTGGCTGAAGGAGCCACTTTGAGTAGCGCTTCATGTCGCTTTTGCTCTTTGTCTTTCTGGCATTCTTGCAACAGATGTAGCTGAATTTTATCGAACAGTTTGAAGTAAAGTCTTGTTACGACACAACGCCCCAAATTACTGAGCATCGCAAGGGTATAAGCCTGGTTTTTGTTTAAATCCGTAAGTGCTGCAAGGCGTTTCGCCGTTATGGCAACGCCAGTCGTATAAGGCGTAAGCTTTTGTTTAATTAGCGGGTAAGGGTCGGTAATCTGAGGCATAGCGCGCTTTAAAATGAGCGACGGTATCAATGTGCGTAGGTTTTCAATACCCAAAAAGCTCAATGCTGTGCGCAGTGTCTCTACAACAATGATACGCCCACGGGAGTCTTTGCGTCTAAATTGTGGAGTATTCACCACAACGATCAGTTCATCATAAAGCCATGGCATGGTTGCGGCAATTGGCTCTAGTTTCGAAACCGAGCATGCTTTCACGGAAAGTGCATCAAGAAGCTCGCCGATGTTTTCGGGCAAGTTAAGTACGTTTTGAACGAGTTCGTCGGTATAGCCTAGCTGCTCTGTTAATTCACCTAGAAGGATTTCGTGAAGATGGTGACTCACTGATTCAAGGTATGACGCTTCGGTTTTCTCTTGAAGGCGCTTGTTTTCAATCGCCACTTTTTCAACGTGCAGTAGCAGCCTGCGCGCATCACCTTGCTCCGATTGCTCGAAGCTTACTTCTCCCACCTTGCGCCTTCCTAGCATTTCCAGCACTCGCTCTGGCGATATGATCATATTTTCAAAACGATCATCTATCGTGGGCGGTGTGGTTGCCCCCATTGTCATATTAAAAGCACTCCTGCTCATAACTTTTTGGTGAACGGCAATATTATCGTACATCAGGGGCCTTTATTACTTTCGCTACGGTAATGATAAAAATGGTAGCTACTGCTTGAAAGCAAGCCTTATTTACCCTGCAACTGTTGATATTGCGTGTGCGATGCTTCGTATAATCTTTATTCAGCGCATTGGCTAAAACGAATTATGAAAAGTTAAACGAAAAATCAGTGAATTGCGAGTAATTCTGGCCTTCAAGCGTAACCTTTTACGCTATAAAAGCGTATCGGCATCAAACTCGTATACTTAAATTGATTTAAACTGAAGAAATGCATCCAGTACGCTATGACCGTGTTCGGTAAGCAGTGACTCGGGGTGGTACTGCACGCCCCAAATAGGGTGATGATTATGGGAAATTGCCATGATTTCCTTTGTGCCCTTTGCGGTTTCACACCATGCATCAACACTCAGTGAGGCAGGTAGCGATGCGGGATCTAAAACCAATGAGTGGTAGCGCGTCACGTTAAACGGGTTAGGTAAGCCATTGAACAGGCCACTATTGCGGTGTGTTAGGGGTGAAATTTTTCCATGCTTAATCTCTTGTGCACCTACTACCTTGGCACCAAACACTTGACCTATAGCTTGATGACCCAGGCATACACCTAAAATAGGAATCTTGCCTGCAAAATGTTCAATCGCAGATAAGCTGATGCCCGCTTCGTTAGGCGTGCATGGTCCCGGTGAAATAACTAACTGTGAAGGCGCTAAGCGAGATATGTCGTCTAAGGTCAGTGCGTTATTTCGCACCACTTCAACGTCGACGCTGAGCTCAGTGAAATACCGAGCGAGGTTATGAGTGAACGAATCGAAGTTATCAATTAACAGCAACACAGCAGTGCTAGTCCTTGGTATTTCTAAGTTGCGAAGGTTTTAGCCATGAAGGATTAAATGAACCCTTCATGGCGTGTAGCAAGATGTTGGAATTCGGCTGTTATGGCTTTGGAATAAAGCCGACCGCTTTGTATACTTTAGCCAAAGTTTCAGCAGCTCGCGCTGACGCTTTCTCAGCACCCTGACGCATTACGTCGTCAAGATATGCTCTGTCTGCGCGAATTTCAGCATAGCGGGCCTGAATGGGTTCAAGTAGAGCAACCACAGCGTCTGCAACATCACCTTTAAGGTGGCCATACATTTTGTCAGTATATTCATGCTCAAGCTCTTTAATTGATTTACCCGTCGCAAGTGAAAGTAGGGTCAGTAAGTTAGACACGCCTGGTTTTTCAGTTGGGTTAAAGTAGATATTAGCTTGCTCGTCAGAGTCGGTCACGGCACGTTTGATTTTCTTGGCTAACTTCTTAGGATCTTCTAATAAGCCGATGAAGTTATTCGGGTTGTTGTCAGACTTAGACATCTTCTTTTCAGGCTCTTGAAGGCTCATGATGCGCGCGCCAAAGTCTGGGATATACGGGTCAGGTAGACGAAATACATCGCCGTATAGATTGTTAACACGTGTAGCAATGTCACGAGTCAATTCAAGGTGCTGCTTCTGATCTTCACCTACCGGTACTTTATCTGCTTGGTATAGCAAAATATCTGCTGCTTGGAGTACAGGGTAGCTGTATAAGCCTACATTAATGTTATTTTCGTTCTTCGCAGACTTATCTTTGAATTGAGTCATGCGATTAAGCTCACCCATTTGGGCGTAACAATTCAATACCCAAGATAGCTGTGCATGTTCAGGCACATGGGATTGCAAAAACAGAGTACTTTTTTGTGGATCAATACCGCAAGCAAGGTAAAGAGAAAGGCCGTCTAGACAAGCTTCAGCAAGCTGCTTAGGGTCTTGTCGTACAGTAATAGCATGCAAATCCACTATCATATATAAGCAGTCGTGGTCGTCTTGCATGGAAACCCACTGTTTAAGTGCACCCATGTAATTTCCAAGGGTAAGTTGTCCTGAAGGCTGACAGCCACTTAATACAACGGGTTTATTACTCATTTCTTTTTACCTGTAATACGTTAAATACTGTGAAAATAAAGCTTGGGAAAACAAAGCTTCAAAAATTATGCTTTAGACAGTGACGCTAGTTCATTGCGCATTTGCTCAATGACATCGCTGTAGTTGGGTTGAGAAAAAATAGCCGAACCAGCCACAAACATATCCGCGCCCGCTTCCGCTATTTCGCGAATGTTATCGACTTTTACGCCACCGTCAATTTCAATTCGAATATCGTAGCCGCTTTCTAATACACGCTGTTTCACCGCGCGCACTTTATCTAAGGTGCTAGGAATAAACTTTTGACCACCAAACCCTGGGTTAACCGACATAATAAGAATGTGGTGCAGTTTGTCCATGACGTGGTCAAGGTAATGTAGTGGCGTTGCTGGGTTAAATACGAGCCCCGGCTTGCAACCTGCATCGATAATAAGCTGCAGAGAGCGGTCTATGTGCTCAGACGCTTCTGGGTGAAAACTAATATAGCTGGCCCCTGCATTCGCGAATTTTTCAATTAAGTCATCGACGGGCTTCACCATTAGGTGCACATCAATGGGAGCGGTAATGCCGTAGTTTCTTAACGCCTCGCAAATCATTGGTCCAAACGTAAGATTGGGTACATAGTGGTTATCCATTACATCGAAATGCACCACATCAGCGCCAGCCTCTAATACCTTTTCTACGTCTTCGCCAAGTCGAGCGAAATCGGCCGATAGTATTGATGGAGCAATTAGGAATGGTTTCATTGCATGTCCTTTCATTCTAAAAACAACAAGGTGCGTTGCCACTTACGTTTCACCTTTGCGAAAGTTTACCCAAATCCGTGCTTCTTTACTATGCAAAGGGTTAATCAGCGTTAATTTCACGGAAATTTAAGATAAACGGACTTTGTCAGAACGTTGCCCAATTTTGGTGAGTGCGCGTTATGTTGGTGCATTTTTATGCAGCGTTTTTTTGTTTCGGTGACAGCGGGTGAATTTTTTAAGTGAAATAATACTTTAAATTTCAATTTGTTAATTTATTTTTTGCGAGTTTTTTTGATGAACCATAAATGGGCATCAACTTTGCGTTATCCAGTCCAAAAAAGAAAACACAGACAGAAAAAACGAATTACAACAAGTTTGAATTTGACTGGAGAACACACATGAAAACATCTACAAAAAGAACAATACTTGCCGCTGCTATTTCTTCAGCGTGTCTGTTAACAGCCATGCCTAGCTATGCAGAAGGTTCATTCACTGCTAACGCTAGTGCAACCAGTAACTACATTTGGCGTGGTCTAACACAAACAACTAACGAAGCCGCAGTACAGGGTGGTATCGATTACGCGCATGAAAGTGGTTTTTATGCGGGTACGTGGGCGTCGAACGTAAGCTATGCATCAGATGATATTTATTCTTACGAGCATGACGTATATTTTGGATATTCAGGCGAGTCTGACGGCATTGCATATGACTTCGGCTACCTATACTACAACTATGACGCAGAAGCTGAATTCGATTTCGCAGAGATCTACGGTTCAGTAGGCATGGGTGGAGTAAGCGTAACAGTTTATCTACTTGCGCACACCGAAGCTGACGAAGCAGAAGGCCAAGATTTCGGCTTTGGCCAGGCTTACTACGCATCTTTTGATTACACCACAGAAATTTTGAATGGCACTGAGTTGACTCTACATGCTGGTTATCACAGCGGTGACTTTGTTGAAGCTTTCAACTTTGGCGACGGTGAGACTGACAGCTATGCAGACTACGGCGTAAGCATTGCGAAAGATGGTTTCAGCTTTGCTGTAACTGGAACGAACTTAGATGATGTTGGTGCTGACGCACTAGATAACGACGAGTTGAAATTCACTGTAGCTTACTCAGTAGATTTCGAACTTTAAAAGTTAAATTAAGAGGCTAAGGATAGGCCTCTTAACTTAAACGTTGAGTACTAAAAGCCTAATGTGTTTTCGTTAGGCTTTTCATTTTTTACAAGCAACGCATTTTTAACTTGTTCGTAACCTGCTTTTGATTATAATGAGATTAATTTTTAAACGAGTGTAAGGAGTATTCAGGATGAAGGTTCTTCCATTTTTTGCGATTTGTGGAGCGGTAGCGCTTGTTAGCGTTGCGGTCACAAGTACGCCAAATTCACACTCGTCAGTATGCGAATTCCAACCAGTTACGGAGTTCAACCCCAAGTTGCCCGCAAGCCATATTCAAAACCAATGTGCCCGTCATCAAGAGGGTGTGGAGGAAGTCAGTTGGCTGTCATGGATAGCGGGGAAATCATCATCTTTCCAATTCCACTTTTTAGACCTACTTGAGTTGATGCACAGCGACGAAGGTAATCGAGATTTCACCTCACCTGCTAACGACACTTAGGGGAAAATTATGCAGTCTGGTACTGGTTTTTGGTCAGTTCTAGGTAGTGTAGTTGCTAGTCTATTTGGTGTTCAGAGCCATAAAAACTACGAACGTGACTTTACTAAAGGCACTTTTATCAGTTTCGCCGTCATTGGCGTAATCTTGGTTGTGCTGTTTGTTGTTACGCTTTTTATGTTCGTTAAATGGTATACGGGCTATAGCGCATAGCAATTGCGTGAATACACATTAAAATCGTATGCGGGTAAGGCGGTCGATGCGCTACCTATAAGAAGTCTTTTCGGCATCACACACTAAACTGAAGGGCGGTGAAACGTCTTCTTTTTTCTAGTCTTTCGCTTTGGTGCGACGTTAGCTGGAGGAAAATAAGCCAAAATTTCATCCACAGGCTGTCGCTTTGCACCGTTTTGACTTATCGAACGCTTAACCGACAGCATACTGAAATCAGCCCCGTGATAAAGCGACCGAGTTAGCGGTAAATCGTGATTTGAGATGAGTACGGGTATGCCTCGCTTTTTTGACGCGCGGGTGGCGAGCTCAGCCAGCTTCTCTTGAGATTCTTGTCCGAAGCTTCGCGCGGCATAGCTGGTAAACGCTGCAGTCTTGCTGATAGGAGCATACGGTGGGTCACAATAAATAACGTTGCCACGCCTAGCTCTAGAAAAAACCTTTTCAAAAGGAAGACAAGTAAACGTCGCTTTTTGTGACTTTTCCGAGAACACAAACATCTCGTCTTCTGGAAAGTAAGGCTTTTTATAGCGGCCAAAAGGTACGTTAAAACGCCCTTGAAGGCTGTAGCGGCATAAACCGTTGTACCCATGTCGGTTTAAATAAAGAAAAAGAATCGCTCGGTAGTATTCATCTTGCGTTGCGTTGAACTCTTCGCGCAAGTCATAGTACATCTTTTCTTCATTGCGACTCCCATCAAAAAATGCGCGCGCGTCATTAATCAGAGCGTCTGGTTGTGCTTTTAAGAAGTTATATAAGTTGATGAGATCAGGATTGATGTCATTAAGCAGGTAGCGTTTGTATTGCGTATTCAGAAATACAGATCCGGCACCAACAAACGGTTCAATGAGTTTATTGGCTTGCGGTAATCTGGCCTGAATATGCTCAACCAAGCTGTATTTGCCACCGGCCCATTTTAAAAAAGCCCGGTTTTTTTTCTGCATCATGCTTAAACGTTACTACCTAGACGGAATGAAGACGGTGGTTTTTCCGTGCGCCGCCGTTCCAAGGGAAAGGGTCGTCTTTATACTTTTATGCTGATCAGTATCAGATATCACCACACTAAAGGTAGATTGTAACTTTCATCAGTAAAACGGACAACCAACAAGTGTCGCAAGAACGGAATTTTGCTCATTTACTGGAAATATTATGGCTACCCGGTTGTGAAATGACTTAATTTTGCGCTTTGCTCATCTCTGAGAGGATTTGGTTTCCTCGCTTTATAAACGCATTTTGTTTGCCTGGATATTCGGGTAAATCTGTTCGTGCTTGTTGCGCTTGAGATAACGACATGTAGATTTGCTTGCTAACTACTACAAACCAGTCGCCACCATAGCGCGTCGTTTTATAAATTCGCGTTTGCTCAGTTAGATTGTTTTCTCGTAGGAACTCACTGAGAACAGACTCACTTTTCATCGCTAACAATTGTATAGCGTAGTCATCTTCCCCAATCCAGCCTTCTTGACTCGATTCACTGGCCACAGTGGTTGGCGTTACATTATCGTTGACGCCGTCCGAGTTTGATTTGGCACCTTGAGCAGGTTGTTGATCACGTAGCGCACCGTTGCTAACCACCTCTGAACCATTGGAATCAGTGGTATTATCTCCAATCGGGGCATTCTCAACCTGGTTATTGTCTGCCTGTTCTGAAGATGGCGTAACTTCAGGTAAGGATGAAACCGCATTTTCCCAATTGGTAATCAACGGACCGTTATCTGACGATTCATCAATTAACGAGCCACCAACGTCTGCACTATCATCATTGGGCGCGGAAACAAGCTCTACGTTGCCTATTTGGTTGGTTGCTTGAGTTGCTGAGTTTGATGCTGTTGTTTCGCTTTCATCGGTTTCACCATTGCCTATAAGCTTGTTATAAGCAGAGCCGGGCTCAACCTGCGTTCTTTCAGGTTCTGGCGAAGGTTGACTAATAGGCGCAAAAATCGATGCTAATTTATCACCGTACTGCCAGTAAATAAGGCCAGAAAATGTAGCAAGGAACACGCATATAACAGCGATATAAAACCACTTAGACTTTAACGGGTTGATAAAAGTTTGCGTATTTTCACGCTGTCTATTTTCTAAATGAGCCTGAAAAGCCTCGCGACGTGAAGCAATCATTTTGTCTAGCTCTGACTCGAAGCTAGGCTGTTCGCTAATGACTGACTGGCTGCTAATTATTAGTGGGGTTTCTGTATTTTTTGCAGGAAGCCACTGCTTGGCGCGCTCAGCCCATTCGTTATTCGCGAACAAAAGCACATTTAAATGCTGTTTGTTACCAGCGAACCGGCTTTGTAACACCAAGTCCCATAGTTCTTGCAGTAGTGCATCAGGAAGATTGTGGGCTTGGGTGATGGCTATAAGAATTGGACCTTCGTGACTATTTAGGTCGGAAAGTAGTTCGTTTAGAGGCCTAACGAAGCTACCCACCACTTGACCAAGAAGCTGCCGACAAAGTTGTCGACGGTAGTCAGAGGGCTCCATATTTTCTTGCGCAGTTAAATACGCAATCTCGGTATCATCGTGCTGCTGGAAGACAAAGGCTTCAAGGGTCTTTTGTTGTTGAGCAATAGACTCACCACTGACAAAAATCAGCTGAGAAGAGTAATTGACCAAATATTCCAAACGTTCATGCAGTTCACTTTGCATGGGAGTTTGCCCTTATTCACCGTTGCTTTAAAAACTGTCCTGCAACGCATTTATTCATGATTCCAACTAACGTAGGGAAGTCAAGATAGACGCGTTGCCAGGTTGTCGCGAGGGCTAATGACTAAGAAAGGATGTCGGTAAGAATGGCGTCCGTGACGTCCTTGGTAACAACCGCTTTGCCTATGCCTTGAGGAAGTACAAATCGAATACTGCCAGCTTCCACTTTTTTATCGCGTTTCATATGCTTAACGTAGTCATCCTTTGTCATACTATTTGGGCCTGCAAGCGGTAAAGCAAATGCTTCAAATAGCGACGATACGCGTCGTGTTTCTGACGCTTCAAACCACGTTAATGCTTCAGCAGCTTTACAAGCAATTATAGTACCAGCGGCTACCGCTTCGCCATGCAGCCAGTTACCGTAGCCTTGCTCGGCTTCAATAGCGTGACCGAACGTGTGGCCTAAGTTAAGAATGGCGCGTAAACCACCTTCACGTTCATCTTTTGCTACCACGTCTGCTTTGATTTCGCAGCAGCGAGAAATAGCTTGGGTAAGAATTTCAGTATCAAGCGACGTAAGTGCATCTACATTACTTTCAAGCCATTCGAAAAACGGTGCGTCGTAAATGATACCGTATTTGATGACCTCTGCCATGCCAGCAGCAAACTCTCTCGCGGGTAATGTAGCGAGGGTATCAGTATCAATGGCCACATAAACCGGTTGGTAAAAAGCGCCAATCATGTTTTTGCCGAGAGGATGATTTACCGCGGTTTTTCCACCTACTGATGAGTCGACTTGAGAAAGCAAAGTTGTAGGAACTTGAATGAAGGGCACACCGCGTTGGTAAGTTGCCGCAACAAAGCCAGTAAGATCACCAATTACACCACCGCCAAGTGCGATAAGTGTCGTATCTCTTGCAGCGTTTAGCTCAAGAAGGCGTGTCATAACCACTTCGAATTGGGCAAGATTTTTGTGTTGCTCGCCGTCCGGCAAAATAATGGTTTCAACCTGAATATTACCACACGCCGCTTTAGCGGTTTCTAAATACAGTGGGGCAACAGTTTCGTTGGTAACAATGACGGCAAGTGGGCCTTTTATATAGGCACTAAAAAGGCCAGGTTGCGAAAGCAGCCCAGCCTCTATCTGTATAGGATAGCTACGTTCTCCAAGTTCCACAGTTAAGGTTGACATTGGCGTAGCACCTCCTATTACATATTTAATTTATAAACCAATTTTACTGATAATCTGATTCGCTACAGCACGCGCACTTTGGTCATCTGTATCAACAATGTAATCAGCAACTTCTTCGTAAAGCGGGTTGCGCATTTCTGCAAGATCGCGAAGTACTTGTTCTGGATCTTCGTTTTGTAGCAAAGGACGACGTTTGTCACGTTGTGTACGGGCAACTTGCTTATCGATTGTCGTTTGTAGGTAAACAACGATGCCGCGGGCAGATAAACGATTACGCACAGCTTTAGTTACAATAGAACCGCCGCCAGTAGCAAGTACAATACCTTGCTTATCTGTCAAATCGTTAATGACGTTTTCTTCGCGTTTACGGAAACCGTCTTCGCCTTCAAGGTCGAAGATCCAGGCAATGTCTGCACCCGTGCGGCGCTCAATTTCCTGATCCGAATCAAAAAAGTCTAGGTGAAGTTCGTCTGCCAGATGTCTACCGATGGTACTTTTGCCAGCACCCATTGGGCCAACTAAAAAGATATTACGTTTTTCAGCCATATTTGCTTATATCACAACTTAATCATGTTAGGGGCAGTGCACTGTTGCCTTACCAGCCTACCCATTGACTCGTGCCTATTTAGTGTCCAATAAGCACCACTCCTTAAACCTCGCTTAAATTTCGAGGCGGGGATTATCTCAGTTTCATGCAAGGCGTTGCAAGTTTTGTTACTAACAAATAGCGTATACCTGTAAATTTAGTTAAAAAAAATGGGCTGAAAACCAAAAAAGCGCACAAAGATGCGCTTTTTTGAAGGCTAAAAATGAGGATTATGGTCTTTCAGTGACTATCTTGGGTGTAACAAAGATAAGCAGTTCTCGTTTTTGCTGAAGTTGTGACGAGTTTCTGAAAAGGGCGCCAACGACAGGTAAATCACCAAACAAAGGCACTTTTGACACGCCATCAGAACTGGTTTGTTGGAATATGCCACCTAACACAATGGTTTCGCCGTTTTCGACCAACACCTGCGTTTTTATTTCTTGGGTATCAATGGCAACAGCGTCACCAGTAGACGTAGAAACGGTCTCGCCACGGGTATCTTGCGTAACAACTAAGTCTAAAATAATGCGATTATCGGGCGTGATATGTGGCGTAACTTTCAGTGACAACACGGCTTTTTTGAACTCTACTGAAGTCGCACCGCTAGACGTTGCTTGTACGTAAGGTATTTCCGTACCTTGTTCAATGTAAGCTTCATGCTGGTTAGCAACCGTAATACGAGGACTCGCAATAATTTCGCCTTTGTTTTCAGATTCTAGTGCGGAAAGCTCAAGGTCCAATATGGTGCCATCAACCAAGCTCGCAATTTGAAAGCCAATGCTACCCGCGGCGCTGGTAACAGGCAGGTTCACATTAAGGCGATTATCAATGCTAGGCACTATTCCGCCGGCAATGGTGTCTGCGGCCTCAAGGCTTCCCGACACACCATTATCGTCTTGACGGTCGCTGAAACCCCAACGAACGCCAAGCTGCTCGTCTACATCGTCAAGCACAGTAACCATACGGCTTTCAATCAGCACTTGCTTCACTGGAATATCTAACGCATTGATGGTTTTTCTTGCTTCATCAATAGAGGCTAACGTGTCGCGAATAAGTAAAGTGTTGGTTCGTTCGTCTACTGTAACCCCCCCTCGCTCAGATAAGATCCCGCCCTCTGTCGACTTTAAGATCGTGGCCAGGGCAGCAGCTTTTGCATAGTTAACAGGAATATTAACCGTATGAAGAGACGCTAAGTCTGAAACTTGCTTTTTAGATTGAAGGGCTTGGGTTTCACGAGCCGATAGTTCTTCAGCCGGTGCAATTAACAAAATGTTGCCCTCTAAGCGTTTATCCAGACCTTTAACGCGCAAAATCATGTCGAGTGCTTGATCCCACGGAACGCCCGACAAGCTTATCGTCACGTTTCCTGTTACGGTGTCGGTGGTCACTAAGTTAAACCCATTAACTTGCGCAATAATTTGTAAAACTTGTCTCACAGGAACATCTTGAAAGTCGAGCGAAATGGGGTCGCCTGTGTATTTCTTTTCCGCTTCCAAGGCGTCTTGCTGCGCGCTGTCCATTGGCGTTATCGCCATACGAATTACGCCGTCTTTTACCGTATTTTTAACCGTAACTGGGCCCGAATAATTAACCTCAATTCGCGCGCCATCTTTATCTTCGAATGTCTCGATGGTAGAAACCAAGGTACCGAAATCAGCCACATTAAGTTCTACTAATTGGTCTTCGCCTAACTTGGTGTTTGGTAATGTAAGGGATACCTTTCCTTGTGACTCAATAAGCTGAAGTTTTGGCGCTTGGCCCTCAAAACTCACCAGTGTTACAGCGGTATTGTTAGCTGCTTGAGTAAAGTCGATGTTTGTGACCGTGGTGGTAACGGTTGATGCATTTCGTTTAGTATCAGGGTCGACTAACAAAGGCTCTTGGGCTTTTACTGGCGAAACAAATACGGTTAATGAAAATATTGCAGCCACAGCGAAAGCCAGCCAATACCATCTAGGCACTCTACGATTCAGAGATTTGTTAAATATGTATCGTTCGGCCATGCTTACTCTCCCGCCTTCGATGCTGTAGTCATTGTTGTTGTTTTCCTTTGCCAGCAGCCCGCACCATCAGGTAATAACTGTTCAATAGTAATTGAGTCGGTGCTAATTTGCGTAATTTTGCCATAAAACAAGCCGATACGACTCCCTACTTTAGCTTTATGTAATACGCCATCGTTACTTTTCAATAATGCCCACTGCACTCCTTTAACGGCAAAGTTGCCAGTCAGTGCGAGGGCGTCCACGCCATAGGCTTCCAATGCTTCTTTAGGGCGCTGGAAGTTTGGCTGTAAACAGTTTTCTACCCGCGCTTTTGCTACTGGAGCGGTGTTGTTCTTAGGGCGATCGAACGGGCTTCTTAAAGCGCTTGCCGAATAGCTAAAAGGTGGGTGAGTCTTGAATTCTGGATACGGTTCAATTTGTGGCTGAGCACGCTCTTTAACACTCTGTGTATAGGCATGCAGATCGTCGAGTTTAGGTGAACAGCCTGTTACTAACAATATGATTAAAAGAGATAAAAACGAACGAATCATTGTTCATCTCCTTCAATGTCTGTCGAGTTTTCCGAACGATAAGTTTTCGCCTGCAGCTTCAGCGACAGACCATTTGCTTCACGCTTTATGTCAAAATCGTGAAGCGTAACGATACGAGGTAAATCCGCAACTTTGGAAACGAATTCGCCAAAGTTGTGATAGCCACCGCTTACTTCCATTTCGATAGGTAGTTCGGTGTAAAACTCTTTTGGTACTTCTTGTTGCCAGTTAAGCAACTCAAACGTGAGGCCCGATGCGGTACCAACGTAAGTGATATCGTCAAGCAAACCCGGTGTTTCGTTGCTGGTTGGAAGACTTTTCAGCATAGACGAAAAGTCTTCCTTAATTTGCGCAAGTTGGGCTTGGTAAGCTTCTAAATTAGCCGCAATGCGGTACTTTGCTTCGAACTGTAACTTTAGTTCTTGTTCTTTTAATTCAGCCGCATCTTTAATCGGTAATTTGGGGCTTATTAGCATGTAGTAGCTCAACGCACCTACCAATATTGCGACAAACGCCGCCACAACAATGCGAACTTCGTTTGGCCAAATAGCGATTTGTTCAAAGTCGAGTTCGTTGAGTTCTTTTAGTTTTGAAACATCAAACTTCATGGTTATTGCGCCTCACTACTTTCTATTTCTAGCGGAGCAACATTGGGGGTTATCGAAAACGTAAGCGTAAAGTTGCTAATCGCTCTCGCTGCACTGCTGTCAGATTTAATGGTAGAAAGCTCTGCGGCAACGAACACTTTCGAGTTGTCCAGCGCGCGCATAAAGTCGGACAGGCGATTGTTCGAATCACTAGTACCTTCAATCTCAATACGGTTATTGCTTCTGGTCATAGACTCGAAGGCCACACCGGGAGGAACGAGTTTAGCAAGTTCATCAAATACTATAGGAGCCACATTGCGACTTGCTTGCAGTTGCTCAATTAATGCCATGCGCTGCTCAATGGCATTTTTACTGTCTTTAACCTTTTTTATCTCTGCAATTTGCGCATCTAAAACCGCGATTTCCCGTTCAAGGTATTGATTACGCGAGTTTTGATTACTTATTTGCTGGTCGATAGCTTGACCAACGAACCAAAAAATCAATCCTACAATGGCGGCAACAGCAAGTAGCCCTGCCAAGTATTGTTGTTTTTGATGTTGGCGCTGCTTCTCTCGCCAAGGTAGTAAATTTACATGTGCCATGGCGTAAAGCTCCGGCTCGCTAGACCCGCTGCAATCGCAAGCTGTGGTGCAATTTTGCTAAGTCTCGTGGCATCAAGTTTAGGGTTTATCGACATGTTGCTAAACGGATTGAAGCAATCAACCTCTAGGCCTAAGTCTTGTTTTAAAATGTCGACTAACGGTTCAATAGTAGCGGCACCGCCGCTAAACAGTATTTTGGTGGGGCGCTCTGCATGTAGCGTGCTCATATACATTTGTAATGCACGGTTGATATTTTGCTGTAGGTTAGCGGCAAATATAGGAAGCGTATCTTCCACCCAATTTCCAGACAGCGTGCCATCAAGTAGCTGACGCTCTGCGGTTTCACGCTCAACCATATGAATGGCGCTAATATCGTTAATTAGCTGATTTAAGCCAAAGGCGTGCTCTTTGGTGTAGATGACGTCGCCGTTTTTTATTACGCATATTTGAAGTAGCGAGGCGCCCACATTAATACAGCAAAGTGGCATGTCTTCGGTATGAGGCGTATGGAAAAAGTCCATGGCATTGCCGATGGCATAATTTTCCATATCAACAATTTTGGGCTCAAAGTTAGCTTCTCTTGCAAGCAGCAAGCGACTGTCTACCAAATCTTTATGCGCAGCGGTAAGTAATACATTTACTTTTCCAGTGTGCGTTGTGCTTGGCCCCATTTCTTCAAAATCTAAATATACTTCTTCAAGCGGATAGGGAATGAGACTGTCGGCTTCGATCTCAATTTGATTTTCTAAATCGTAATCGCTTTGCTCTGGGTCCATATAGACGATTTTACTGATCACTGACGTGCCAGCCACAGCAACATTTGCCAGCTTTAATTTTGTTTTTAGCGACTTTCGAATTTTCTTGAGAGCAATGCTTACTGACTCATAATCTTTAATATCACGCTCAGAGAAAGCGATTTTGTTAATTGGCTCACAGGCATACCCTTGAAGGACGAACCCGTCTTTCGATTGCTCTAACCACACCGCTTTTATTTGACGCGTGCCTATATCTAAGCCCACAATGGGCGGCAGCTTTTTCTTAAACAGCGATTTCATGTGCAAGTGTCCAGTTTCAAAGGTAGTTGCTCTAAAGTACAATGTTACTCTAATAGTCTTATGCGTATGGTTCTAGAGATAACACATACGTATAAAATATACGTCATTTCAACAAAATGTCTTGGTATCCGTTACAGTGAAGTACATCAAACCACTTATTTTATTTAGTTTTCTATCAGGCCTTCTTGGTTTTGCAGCACTGGTAGGTATTTACTTTTATATCAAACCTGACCTACCAAGTGTTACTGTACTTAAGGATGTACGCCTGCAAACACCCATGCAGATATACACCAAAGACGGAAAACTTATTTCACAGTATGGAGTTAAACGGCGGATCCCCGTAAAACTTGAGGAAGTGCCGCAAGAATTAATTAACGCCATACTCGCTACCGAAGACAGTCGCTTCTACGAACACCACGGTATTGACCCCATTGGTATAATGCGTGCTGCAGTAAGTTTAGTCCTTACTGGCGAAAAGCGTCAGGGAGCAAGTACGTTAACCATGCAGCTAGCACGAGGGTTTTTCCTTAGTCGGGAAAAAACCTATATCAGAAAGATCAAAGAAATCTTTATAGCACTGCACATGGAGCAAGAGCTTTCTAAGCAGGAAATTCTTGAGCTGTACCTCAACAAAATCGAATTAGGCCATAGAGCGTTTGGTTTTGGGGCGGCCGCCCAAGTTTACTATGGCAAACCGCTTAATGAACTCTCTTTAGCTCAAATTGCTACTATTGCAGGTCTTCCAAAAGCGCCATCAGTGCTTAACCCCATCAGCGGGCCGCAACGTTCTGTCGAGCGCAGACGCGTGGTTTTACTTCGTATGCTTGACGAAGAGTACATCACTAAAGCGCAGTTCGATGAAGCTGCGAATGCGCCAGTTTCAGCGAAAAAGCACGGTGCTGAAATTGAAGTGGATGCGCCTTATTTGGCCGACACCATTTATAACGAAATGGTAGAGATTTATGGAAAAGAAGAAGCAGAAACCGGCGGATACCAAGTTTTTGCGACTGCAACGTCAGATCTTCAATTAGCTGCTCAGCGTGCGGTGGTTCGAAATCTTCATGACTATGATGAGCGTCATGGCTATAAAGGCGCGCTTGGCTACTTATGGAATATTCCTAAGCCAGAAGGAAAGGATGACGCGATTCCACAACTTTCATTGAGCTATGACATAAGTGATAAGACAACACGAGAAGAGTGGGATAACGAATCAATCATGCGCGTGCTTGAAGAGATTCCTCACATTAAACCTCTTTTGCCATCGGTTGTTACGAAAGTAAATGAGCAGTCGATAGAAGTGTTGTCTGTAGATGGCAAAGCAATAACAGTCGAGTGGGATGGACTAGATTGGGCCCGACGCTACATTACAGACTTTAGGCAGGGTAGTGACCCCAAAACCGCTTCAGATGTGACTCAAGAAGGGGCGGTCATTTATATCAGACAGCAAGAAGGGCAGTGGCGCATTTCGCAAATCCCTGAGGTGAGCGGAGCGTTTATCGCACTTAATCCGAAAAACGGTGCGGTTGAAGCGGTTGTTGGTGGCTACAGCTTTTATCAAAGCCAGTTTAACCGAGCAACACAGGCCAAGCGCCAAGTGGGCTCGAACATCAAGCCTTTCGTTTATTCTGCTGCATTAGACAGTGGCTATACCCTTGCATCCATCATCAATGACGCTCCTATTAACCAATGGAATGCGGCGACGGGTGTAGCTTGGCGACCGCAAAACTCGCCAGCTGAATACGACGGCCCAATTAGAATGCGTAAAGCCCTTGGTAAATCGAAGAACGTGGTATCGGTTCGACTATTGCGTGGTGTTGGTCTTAGAGAAACGGCCGATTACTTAACACGCTTTGGTTTTAATAAAGACGATATCCCACTTGATGAAACCGTATCCCTTGGGTCGAGTTCACATACGCCGCTTGAAGTAGTAAGAGGTATGTCGGTCATTGCGAACGGTGGCTACTTAGTAAACCCTCATTTTATCAGCAAAGTGCTTGATGAAAACGGCGATGAGCTTTGGAAAGCAAACCCAGTTTGGGCGTGCAATCGTTGTGAAAATCAAAGCGATCCAGAAATACTACCTGAAGACGAAGAAGCCGATATTGAAGCCTTACTTGCCGCTGAACTAAATCAAGATATTTTACTTGGCGACGTCGATGATGACGAAGCTGCAGAAAAAGTGATTGCGCCTCAGGTTATTACTGCTCAAAACGCTTTCTTAGTGGCAGAAATGATGCGAACGGCTGTGAGAGCAAACGGAAATTGGAGCAAGAAAACCTATTGGTTAGGCACCGGCTGGCGTGCTCGTAATATTCTTCAGCGTACTGACATAGCTGGGAAAACGGGAACCACGAATGACTCGCGAGACACGTGGTTCAGTGGTTTCCACAAAGATTTGGTGGCCACCACATGGGTAGGCTTCGACAACATGGGGCGCCAGTTAGGGCGAGCTACGCGAAACCAAAACCTCATTAACAAGAATGCTGAGAAATTCAACTGGATAGGCAACGCCATGATCGGCATTGAAGATGGAGCTAAAGCTGCTGAGCCAGCGTGGATCAGATTTATGCAACATGCTCTAGAAAATAAACCACATACGCCAATGCCCGTACCAGAGAATATAGTGCGTGTTCGCATTGATCGTACCAGTGGAAAGTTGACCAGACGAACAGACCATACGACACTATTCGAATATTTCCTGCAGGGAACCGAGCCAACGACTTATGTTCGCGATGACGAAGTGTTGGATCCGGCCACGCAGGATACGACTACTGCGCCTGAGCCAGAAGAAATATTCTAATTACTAAGAGGCACGTTGCACGCGTGCCGCTTCAGGCTTAGGTGATGTATTTGCCTGAACACATTATCGGAAAACCAATGTCAGAAGATTCACAGCGATATCTTTATATTCCTCATGCCGGCCCTTCATTGCTGGAAACCCCCCTACTGAATAAAGGCAGTGCCTTCACTGCACGGGAACGTGCGGCGTTTAACCTGACGGGTCTAGTGCCACCAAGGTATGAAACCATCGAAGAGCAGGTTGAACGTGCTTACATGCAATACAGCAGCTTTGACGAAGCACTAAACAAGCATATTTATCTGCGCGCAATTCAAGACAATAACGAAACCTTGTTTTACCGCCTAATTCAAAAGCACATCGATGAGATGATGCCCATCATCTACACCCCTACTGTAGGTGATGCATGTGAGCAGTTTTCAGATATCTATCGCAGTTCGCGTGGCTTGTTTGTGTCGTATGAAGAACGTCACCAGCTTGATGACATTGTTCGCAATGCAACGAAGCGCAAAGTGAAAGTGATTGTTGTGACTGACGGTGAACGCATTCTAGGCTTGGGAGACCAGGGTATTGGTGGAATGGGCATTCCTATCGGTAAACTATCGCTTTACACAGCGTGTGGTGGAATTAGTCCAGCATACACATTGCCCGTAATGTTAGATGTAGGTACTAACAACGAAAAGCTGCTAAACGACCCAATGTATATGGGGGCGCGCCATCCGCGTATTGGACAGGAAGAATACGACGAATTCGTTGATATGTTCATTAATGCTGTGAAGCGACGCTGGCCTGATGTAATGATTCAGTTTGAAGATTTTGCGCAGCCAAATGCTATGCCGTTATTAAACCGCTATCGCAACGACGTGTGTTGTTTTAACGACGATATACAAGGCACTGCTGCCGTTACCCTTGGTACTATTTTGGCGGCATGTAAAACCAAGCAGCAAAAGCTACGCGACATGAAGGTGGTGTTCGTGGGTGCGGGTTCGGCAGGCTGTGGTATTGCTGAAATGCTCATTCAACAAATGGTATTTGAAGGCCTGACTGACGAGCAAGCACGTAAGCAAGTGTTCATGATTGACCGTTTTGGTTTGGTAACCGAAGGCATGGAAGGCTTACGCGACTTCCAACAAAAGCTTCAGCAGAAAAATGCTGACTTGGCTGATTGGACGTTCAGTGGAGATTATGCGTCACTACTTGATGTTATGCACTGCGCGCAGCCAGACGTACTTATTGGTGTTTCCGGCCAGCCAGGCTTGTTCACTGAACAAGTTATCCGTGCCATGAAGCAAGGCTGTGAGCTGCCAATCATCTTCCCGTTAAGTAACCCCTCACGACAAGTCGAAGCGCGTCCTGAGCAAGTGATTGAATGGACAGAAGGTGAAGTGATTATTGCTACAGGTAGTCCGTTCAAGCCTGTAGAGTACGATGGCAAAATATTCCCTATCGCTCAATGCAACAACTCTTACATCTTCCCGGGCATTGGCCTTGGTGTTGTTGCATCTAAAGCGAAGCTTATTAGTGACGAAATGCTGATGGCCGCAAGTAACGCACTTGCTTCAGCGTCGCCATTAGTCAACACGGGTCAGGGTTCACTATTGCCACCTCTTGCTGCCATTGCAGAAATTAGCAGAGAGATTGCTTTTGAGGTGGGTAGAGTAGCGATGGAACAGGGACTTGCTCTTGAAATATCTGACGACGCATTGCGCGCCAGCATTGAGCGTAACTTCTGGAAAGCAGAGTACCGCCCTTATAAGCGGGTAAGCATCTAGTATCCGTTAACGTTATAAGAAAGCAGGCTTAGCCTGCTTTTTTGTACTTGTGAACAACGCTTTCACCATGACTTACAACCCAAAAGCTGAAGTAAGCCACCGTCTCACTGCTCGAACTTCATCCATTTCACGGCCGTATTCCAACCAAATGTAATATGGTGTTGCCTATGCGCAACATTTCCTTGCTCTGATATACAACTTACTCTTAATGGTTTTTAATAAGCTTTTGTTATATAAGGTTAATTTTTCATTGGCACAATCATTGATAACACATTCCCTGATACTCAAAAAAGGAAAGGTAGGTGTTAGAGATGAAAAAAATGAAAAACAACTCAAACTTTTTAGGTTCTAGATTCGTTAAACGTTCGTTTTCTACATCATTGGTTATGGCTGCGCTTGCCACGCTTAGCGCGTGTGGAGGCTCAGATGATAAGATCGAAGACCAGCCCACGCCCACCATGAGTACCTTTTCCCTTTCAGTTTCTGACGCCCCTGTAGATGACGCCAGTGAAGTAGTGGTGTATTTCGATGAAGTTGAATTAATTGGCAATGAATCACCAATCACGTTCTCAGTTGAAGATGAAAATGGTGATCCTCGAAGCATCGACTTGTTGTCGCTACCGGGCGAGCAGTTTGAAGTTATCGTAGAAGATACTGAAATCCCAGTAGGTGACTACGACCAACTTCGTCTTAGTGTGACGGAAGATTCTTACATAGTAACTAATGAGGGAACTTACCCTATTCGCGTGCCAAGTGGCGAACTGAAACTTGATGGTTTTACTGCACAACCTAACTTTGACGCAGCCTACACCGTTGAATTCGATTTAAGAAAAAGCTTAGTCGATCCAGTAGGTCAAGAGGTCATTATGCTAAAACCTCGCGGTGTTCGCTTAGTGTTAAATGATGACGTGGGTACGCTTAACGGCACAGTAGATAGCACGCTAGTGATGGACGAGAAATGCGCCGTAAAAACCGACATGTTTGTTGGCAATGCAGTTTATATCTACGAAGGTGAACAAAACCTTCTCGATGCCCTTGGTGATGACGCTGATGCAGGCGTGGATGATACCGAGTCGCGCCCTTTCACTGTTGTACCAGTAACGTACAGCGAGTCAGATGAAACATTCAATTTTACAGCGGGCTTCATGCCTCAGGGCGAGTATTCATTAAGCTTTTCATGCACGGCACTATTTGACGAGCCTGAAACGGACGAGGACGCCGAAGACGGTTTCTTTTTACAAACTATTGATGTTGCCACAGTTGTAGCAGGGGACACCACAACGGTAACCATCGAATAGTTCCAGTTTGCGGGCAACGGACTGCTCGCCTTTTATTCATAAAGCCGCGCTCTTGATATAGCTAAAGCGCGGCTTTTTTATGTCAATAAACGTATATCGCCGTTTATTAGTCGACACCGTTGAGCTATAAGTCTTTAAAAGCTGTTCTTAGTAGCTATGTATTGCACTAACCTTAACGATAAAGTCATTTAAAGGAATTGCTATGTCGACAGAAAGTAACTACACACCACCAGAAGTTTGGACTCAGGCTGAGGATGACGGCAACAAGTGGGCCAGCATTAATCGTCCTGTGTCAGGCGCTACCCATGAGAAGGCTCGTCCTAATGGTGAACATGGTTTGCAGCTATACTCGTTAGCTACGCCCAATGGTCAGAAAGTTACCATCATGCTTGAAGAGTTGTTGGCAGCTGGCGTGAGCGAAGCAGAATACGACGCTTGGCTGATTAACATTGGTGAGGGCGATCAGTTTTCTTCTGGGTTTGTTGACGTTAATCCGAATAGTAAAATTCCTGCTATGGTCGACACGACAACGTCACCAGAAACCAAGCTATTTGAGTCTGGGTCAATCTTAGTTTACTTGGCGGAAAAATTCGGTAAGTTCATTCCGCAAGACGCCCATGCAAAGGCGGAATGTTTCAACTGGCTGTTTTGGCAGGTGGGGTCAGCGCCTTACTTAGGCGGTGGTTTCGGGCACTTCTACAGCTATGCGCCATATCCAATGGAATATCCTATCAACCGCTTTACCATGGAAACTAAGCGTCAGTTAGATGTGCTAGACAAGCACTTAGCAAACAATGAGTTTATGGCAGGTAGCGAGTACAGTATCGCTGACATGGCTATATGGCCGTGGTACGGCAACTTGGTGCTAGGTAATTTATACGACGCAGCCACTTTCCTTCAGGTGCACGAGTACACCAATTTAGTCCGCTGGGCTAAGCAACTAGAGCAGCGAGAAGGCGTTAAACGTGGCCGTATTGTCAATAAGACCTGGGGTGACGATGGTCAGTTAGAAAACCGCCACAGCGCAAAAGATATCGACGACGCACTCGCCAAAGCCTAAATAATGGGGTCAGAGTCTGAGGTATCCCCACAAATAATATTGCGATATCAATAAGATAAAAAAGATAGGAACATTCATGACGTTTGGTGATCAGATCAATCGCCAAACTTCACTGAGGCCAAACAGTCATGAATGCCCTATCTATTGTGAACAAAGTCGTATCGCTTGTCAGCTATAAAATGCATAAAACTCGTCGGAATGCAGTAACGGCGTGCGTTAAGAGCCTGCTCAACGGAAGCGCTGCAACCGTAACC
>Ga0208300_100107_pt1 | contig 92290 bp, 83 predicted proteins | sample 23_taG_FD_184096 | JGI IMG/M metagenome (GOLD analysis project Ga0208300, IMG submission 184096) | Marine viral communities from Cariaco Basin, Caribbean Sea - 23_WHOI_OMZ (SPAdes) (version 2) | ecosystem: Environmental > Aquatic > Marine > Oceanic | place: Caribbean Sea: Cariaco Basin...
ATTAAATAGATATTGATGATAAATTCGTCTATGGGCATCTCACAACTCCATTGTATTCTTGGTCGAAAACAATAGATTAGTGAGGTGCTCTTCTTTTTTCAATCACTTTCGAAGTTGAGAGTGGGGTATTAAGTATAATTATTAAAGGGAAGCGTCTATGAGCACTGTCTGGGATAGTGTGCAGCTTGCACGACACGCCAAGCGTCCATTATTTATGGACTATGTTAATCAGCTTTTTACCGAATTTGACGAGTTGCATGGCGACCGTGCTTTTGCCGATGACAAAGCCATTTTGGGTGGTCTTGCGCGTTTTGATGGTCAGCCTGTAATGGTAATTGGTCAGCATCGTGGTCGTAGCACTCGCGAGCGTATTGCTCATAACTTTGGTATGGCCAATCCTGAAGGCTATCGTAAAGTGATTCGTTTGGTCAAAATGGCTGAGCGCTTTAACATTCCGGTGATGACCTTTGTAGATACTCAAGGTGCTTATCCTGGTATTGGTGCAGAAGAGCGCGGACAAGCGCAAGCGATTGCAGAAAGCATCGCTGTATTCTCTAGTCTGAAAGTGCCTGTGATTGTGACTATCATTGGTGAAGGCGGCTCAGGCGGCGCATTAGCAATTGGTGTTGGTGACAAAGTAAACATGCTACAAAACAGCATTTACTCAGTGATCTCGCCAGAAGGCTGTGCTTCTATTCTTTGGAAAACCGCTGAAAAAGCACAAGATGCTAGTGAAGCGCTAAAACTAAACGCCATTAACCTTTACCAAATGGGTTTGATTGACGCTGTCATTGAAGAAGGCGAAGGTGCACATGTGCAGCCACAACCTGTGATGAATGCCTTAAAAGCATTGATTACTGAGCAGCTTGATGAGATTAAAGATTTAGATCCTCAAGAGCGTTGTGAGTTACGTTATGAAAAACTAAAGTCTTTTAATTCAGAAGTGATGCTGCCTGCTTAATTAGTTGTTATGGTGCTATTATTGTGAAGTCTCTATTATTTAATAATAGGCTTTTCATATTAGAGTCTAAGTCTTAATGCTAAAATAAAAACGTGTCATTTAATGGCGCGTTTTTTTGTGGCTGTTAGTATATAAAGCATCTAACGTAACTAAGAATAAGGCTGAATATGACCAGCAGCGCAATCATCTCACATCCTATTAAATCAATTGCTGATTTGCCATTTGATAAGACACTAGCAATCGCATTATTGAGCAGTATGTCTGTGTATAGTGATCAGTTGCATGGTCGCCGTCTTTGGTTGGCATGTAGTGGTGGACGTGATTCATTGGCACTTGCAGCGCTGTGTGTGCAGCTCTACCGACAAGGTAAATTGCCATGTCTGCCACAGCTGTTACATGTCGATCATGGGTTACAGTCGGATAGTTGGCATTGGGCCAAGCATGTTGCCAATTGGGCGCAAGCGCAGCAGTTGCCTTGTCGCATTTTACAGGCACAAGTGAATGGGCATGATGAGCAGGCTGCGCGACAAGCACGCTATAATATTATGCGTGCTCATATCAACCAAGACGATGTATTGCTATTAGCGCATCATGCTGATGACCAAGCCGAAACGGTATTAATGCGACTAATCCAAGGCGCTGGCGTCAATGGTCTTTCTGGTATGCAGCCATGGCGAGTGCAAACGCAGGGCGCACAGCGCAATATTTTGTGGCGACCTTGGCTTACGATACGACGTGCAAACATTAGCGCCTACGTCAAACGCTTAGAGTTGCCTTATATAGATGATCCTACGAATGACAGCGGCGATAACGTACGTAGTGGGCTACGCCGCGACATCATGCCAATACTGGCTACATACAATCACAATGTCATCGATAATATTGCTCGCAGCGCGCAGCTGTTAAGTGATGCACAGGATACAATCAATTCTCAAGCGATGCAGGATATGCAGCAGACAGAAAATACAGACCTGCAACTTTTACCCGCACAGCGCGTGTTAAATGTCGATGCGTTGCAAAAGCTACCCATGTATCGGCAACGGCAACTATTGCACTATTGGCTCGGTCAAGATGAGCCACTACCGCCTGCTAAGCAACTCGTCGATGATGTGTTAACTCTCAGCCAACGTGATGACCAAGATCATCAAACAGAACTGTTTTGGCAAGGTCGTAAGGCATCTTATACCATTCGGCGCTATCGTCAGCAGCTCTATCGTATGAGCAGCGAGTGGCTGTCTTGGCTAAACGTACCGTTGACCGAGCAGGTACTACCATTATCCACACTGACCTTATCTAGTAACTTATCTAGTCATTCAGCTAATAATTTAGCATCACTCACCATGCGTAGCAGTGATCGCTATACTTGGCAGTTGCAAGTCAAAGCAGATGCGCTGGTACGATTGTTAGAAAATAGTGCGAACTGTATAGCACAGCTGGCAGTGTTGAAAATAGCGCCATTAGACCGTAAGCAACGGCTAAAGACCGAGATGGCTGCGCGGCCACAAGCAGGCAAAAAACTGTATCAAACGCTTGGGATCCCATTATGGCTACGAGGAAGCTTAATAGTAGTCAGCATTACCCTTACAAAAAAATCTGAAGATGGAAGCGACATACAAACTGATATTCCTCTGTTACTAGCATCACCATTTGAGAGTTGGCTCTTGAGTTCTGAGCAGACGGATAGCGATGCTAAAAGCAATCAATTGGCTGAGTACATTGCAAGTGAGCTTAGTCTAAAATAGAAAGCGTCAAAAGTTTAATATCCGTTGGCTGACTCGTTGATTTTTATCAGGTTGATGTTAGCTGTGACATTTTGAATTTATCAAACGGCGATAGTGGCAGTATGATAAACTGAGTGTCGTTTTACATATCAGTATGTTAAGTTGAATACCTTTGAATTTTGTGACTAGGAGACAAGTATGTCGGTATTAGATAATAAAAAAATCAGTTTTATTGGTGGCGGAAACATGGCACAAGCGCTCATTAGCGGGCTTGTGGGTTGCGGCATCAAACCAAACTTAATCACGGTCGCCGATCCTAGCAGCGATGCACGTGAGCAATTAGCCGCCAAAGGTCTAAATACTGTTGATCCAATGGCTGATCCCAAATCTGCTGTGATCGGTGCGGATATCGTAGTGCTAGCAGTCAAACCACAAATGATGAAGGTGGTGGTAAGTGCTTTTGCTGCCGTACTAGACACTCAGTTGGTCATTTCAGTAGCGGCAGGTTTATCGACTGATCTTTTATCAAATATGCTAGGCGGCTATAGCAATATCGTCCGTGCAATGCCAAACACGCCTTCTATGATTCAGATGGGTGCGACTGGCCTCTACGGTACAGATAACATCTCAGCAGAACAGAAGCAGCTAGCAACGGCCGTTATGGAAGCCTCAGGTTTGGTCATGTGGGTCGATGACGAAGAGCATATGCATGCGGTCACAGCCGTATCAGGTTCAGCGCCAGCGTATATGTTTTACTTCATCGAATCGATGGTCGATGGGGCAGTTGCATTAGGGCTAGATAAAGAACAAGCCTCAGCGCTTGCTATGCAAACCATGTTAGGTGCTGCAAAAATGGCGATTAACAGTGATGATGCACCAGCTGAGTTACGTCGTAAAGTCACTTCACCGAACGGTACTACTCAAGCAGCGGTTGAGTCAATGCAAGCCAATGAGATTGGTCGTCAAATCGGCGAGGCCATGCAAGCTTGCTATGATCGTAGCCAAGCGTTAAGTGAAGAAATGAGTAAGTAAACACTGACAAGGTGTGTTGTGAGTCACCACTGACGACACACCTTATGTAATCATCAGCATCTGATAATGACATTTGTCATCCTAGAATCTGTTAATAATGTCACATTGAGTAGCACTTCATGAACAACATGTTATTTCAAATTTTTGATTTGGTCACCACATTCGCTATGATGCTGGTGTTTATTCGTTTTATGTTGCAGTTTGCAGGCATGGATGCGAGCAATCCGATGATTGCACCTGCTTATAAAGCAACGCATATCGTCGATGTATTTGGGCGCATTTTCCCGACTGTCGCACAGGGTCGTATTAGCATTGCCGCTATCGTGTTGATGTTTTTGATTCGTCTAATCGATATCTCTGGAAAGGCCGCATTAACGCATAAAGGTATTGCCCCTGTACCGCTATTCTTTACGGGTACGACTAGCTTATTATTAGACTTTTTACGCATGTGCCGCTACTTGGTGATTGGTTCTATCATCGTTAGCTGGATTGTGGTGTTTACCAGATCTGAGCATCCGATTATTGGCATTATCATTAATTTGGCTGAGCCTATTTTGGCCCCGTTTCGTCGTATTACTCCGAATTTAGGTATGCTCGACTTATCGCCAATGGTTGCTTTCTTAGCATTTTATTTGCTGGAGATATTCATCGGTGGTTTGGCCGCGAGTGTGTTGCCAACCTTGGGTTAAACCTAATTAAATGTAAAAACTGTCATAAAAAAGGCGTTCTATAAAAATATAGAGCGCCTTTTTTGCGTCTGCTACTTGGGTAAGCTATGGCTTGTTAGATATGCTAAAAACGAACAAAGCGATTTGGTATGAGCTGAGCTTGAGTATCATCAGGATGCGGTGCATCAGCTGCCCGCAATGTTTGGGTAATCCAACTGTCAGCCGCTTTTACCGCATCGATAAGAGCATCGCCCATTGCCAAGCGTCCAGCGATAAAGCTGGCAAGTGAACATCCTGAGCCATGGAACTCACCGTCTAAGCGCGGCAAGGTGCTTTTATGGACCATTTCGCCCTGTATATATAAGTACTGCTCTATATCACCACTATCAAAATCATGTGAGGTCTTTACTAATACCGCATGAGTGCCTTGAGCACATAGCTTTTTCGCACCAATATGCAAGTCTTGCTCACCGCTAAGCGCTCGTAGTTCATGAGTATTTGGAGTGATTAAAGTGGCGTAGGGCAGCAGTTGTCTAAAGGCGCTAACCAGTGTTTTCTCATCGCCCAAGCTGCCACCGCTATTTGCAACTAGTACAGGGTCTAAGACAAATGGCGTATCATTATCGATAACTTGATCAGCAAATAGTTCGGTCAACATTGCAATGTTATCAGTGGTGCCGAGCATACCTGATTTGATAGCACTAACAGGTAAGTCATCAAGCACCGCAGTAGCTTGAGCTTTTACCAATGATGCCGCACAAGCCTCAAAGCCAAATACTTGCTGTGAGCTTTGGATAGTGACCGCCGTACAAGCGATGGCTGCATGTGCCCCTGACTGTCCGATGGCCTCGATATCCGCTTGTAATCCAGCACCGCCTGAAGGGTCTAATCCTGAAAAACACAATACGACAGGTCGCATAACAGCTCCTTTTGAGATATTTTAAAGTAAGTAACAAATACTATAGCCACCTACTACTAAAAAATCTATCATAGTCTTATGCTTGCGGATTAGGTATAAGACAATAGAGTGAGTAGGCCTAATATTAATAAGCAGTTTAGTTGTTATATTTAGCAATAATATGCCGCAATTTTCCGTATAAAAATGCAATATAAGTACTTATATCTATAATTTTGATAAAAGCCGCATTAAATCTGTAGACAACGCTTGCAATTCGTTTTGGCTTTGTTATAATACTCGCCCACGACATGAGACGTATTGTTAGCATCAATACTATGTTTATAGATTTTTTATAAATGTCTTGAATCGTTAGGTGAAGTGGGTGAGTGGCTGAAACCAGTTCCCTGCTAAGGAACCATACGTGTAAGCGTATCGAGGGTTCGAATCCCTCCTTCACCGCCATTTATTCAGTTGTTATTAGAGTAGTAACGCAATATACTGCGTTAAACATTTTAATAATTAATTCAAAAAATAATTTGTTTTAATTAAAAAAGATGTTGACACAAGCGATATTATCTATATAATGACCAACCTAATTTACTGCAAAAGATATTATCTGCGCAGTGGATAAAGTGCAAAATACGCGCCTGTAGCTCAGTTGGATAGAGCACTTGGCTACGAACTAAGGGGTCGGGAGTTCGAATCTCTCCAGGCGCACCATTTGCATAATAGCTTGATTTAAGCTAAAAATTATTAAAATAATCGCCTGTCTTATGACAATTGGCGGTTTTTTTATGTCTGCGATTTATATATTTTATAACAATATGGTCGTCTAGGTTAATGTCCGCTAAATGGTTAATTTACGTTACAATAAAGGATTACTATCCACCTACTATGGGCTTATGAAATGCGGAAAAGTAAGTTGAAAGTCAATGTCAAAATAAAAGTTGATGTTGAGTCAAGTTCTGACAACAAAAGCTCTTTTGTTAGTGGGAAAAAATCCACAAGTATTACTACTGCGTCAACAGCTCAAAGTGCAAGTAATGTTGGTTCAGCAAAAAGCTTAATTGAAGAGCCAACCATCGCTAAGCCTATGATTCGTGTCGTGGCGATTCTCTATGATGGTATGCTGATTTTGGCACTGTTATTTTTGGTAGGGACGATACTAACCGTCGTCGGTACGCTGTTGACTATGGAGACGGGTACTGAGTCCTCACAAGCTCAGTCACTGCCGCTTTGGTATCAGAACGCCATTATGACGCCATCATTTGTACTGACGCTCGTGGCATTCTATGGGATATTCTGGCGCCGTGGTGGTCAGACATTGGGTATGCAGACGTGGCGATTAAAAACGATTAATGATGCAGGCCAATGGCTAACGTGGGGTCAGTCGTTTAAGCGTATTTTGGCCGCTTGTTTGATGCCGCTGATTTTTGGCATTATTGGCAGTCTTATTGATGGGTCACGCGCCGCCTTATTGGCCAGCGCGTTTCTTGGTTTGGTATTCAACTATGTGTTCTGTCTGTTCAACCCTCGCGGTCTGGCAGTACAAGATATGTTGTCCAACACCATCACCCTAAAAATGCCGAAAGTGGCACATGAAGGGCTATGGCGCGGTTTTAAAAATCGTAAGAAAAAACCGTAGTCTGATTTTATTGACGTAACAATTTTTATTGAACTAGTAACTCTTATCGACGTAATAATTTAGTTGTACCAATGCTCAGTTGGTTCAGTCTAAACAGTTACATACTAACGCTTTGGATCAGCCATGCGGTGTAGCCCATAAAGAACAACACTAATGTGGCACCTGACGTACGACCGAACTGGCGTTTTGTTTTAAAGGCAAATACGCATAGTGTCACTAGCAATATCGTCAAGACTCCCATTGCCATCACATCACGCGATAGAATCACTGGGTCGGCTGCGATAGGAGCAATGACCGTTGCCAAGCCGACAACTGCCAAAGTATTGAAGATATTAGAGCCGATGATATTGCCAAGCGCCATATCATGCTCGCCTTTACGGGCGGCTGACAAGCTCGATACCAGTTCAGGTAGTGAGGTCCCAACTGCGACAATCGTTAGACCAATGATAAGCTCACTAAGCCCCCATAGCGTTGCTAACTCGACAGCGCCCCAAACGATAGCACGTGAGCTAGCTACTAGCATCAGCATACCTATAATTAAACTGACAAGACCACGCGTTACGCTTGGTTCTAGCTTTTCTAAGCTCTCTGAGTTATTTAAGTGCTCTAAGTTATTTAAGTGCTCTAAGTTGTTTAAGTGCTCTAAGTTGTTTGAGTGCTCTGAGTCAGCACTAGCCACGACTACATCGTCTTCGTGCTCATGATAGCCTTCGCGTATACTCATTATGATCTGTAGCCCTAAAACGGCGACCAACAAAATCAACAATACGATACCATCAACTTGGCTCAATGTCCCATCACGTAGCTGCCAAGCGGCAATGACAGTAATTAGCAGCAGCAAGGGCAAGTCGCGTTTTACGATGCCTCTACGGATGATAATAGGGCTAATCAATACGGTTGCACCGAGTATCAATGCGATGTTGATGATATTTGAGCCATAAGCGTTACCTAGAGCCAGCTCAGGGCTGCCTTCTATTGCTGCTAGTACTGATACCAACATCTCAGGCGCTGACGTGCCTATACCCAATATTAAGACACCAATTAAGAAGCTAGGCACACTAAACTTCTTTGCTAGTGCTGTCGCCCCATTAATGAAGACATCGGCACTCCAAACTAAAATTGCTAACCCAATCAGTATTGCAAGCGCGGCCAACCACATCAGTATGTTTCCTTGTATATGATGAAAAATGTGAATTTGATAAATAAAAGTGGCATAAAAAAAGCCGAATCTTGATTTAGATTCAGCTTTCCTTTTAGCATCGAGATTTTTAGTAATAATAGCAGCTAATTCAAAGATGTAACTTTGTGTTTATCTTAAATTTACCAAAACCTCACCATCCTGTCATATTAAGCAACTTGTACAGGAATGATATTTGCTGTGTCTTTAACGGTGTTGTCTTCGTTGCAATAGACAAGTTTTGGCTGATACGTTGACGCTTCAACTTCATCAAAATGTGCATATGCACAAATGATAACGATATCGCCCAAATCTGCCATATGTGCAGCAGCACCATTTAATGAGATAATACCAGAGCCCGCCTCAGCACGGATAGCATAGGTGCGAAAGCGCTTACCGTTGGTCACGTTGTAGATATCAATAGATTCATTTTCGCGTAGACCAGCAAGATCTAATAGATCGCCGTCGATACCGCAAGAGCCTTCATAGTGAAGCTCGGCATGGGTAACACGGGCACGGTGTAATTTGCATTTAAGCATATTAAGTAGCATAGGTTGGTTCCTTGGCGTAACTGATATTAATTAACTAAATCAAAAGGTTAATGGGGGTAAAACTACCAAAATAAAAGGTCATTATCATTGAACGACTATATTATTCTGGTAATTTAAAGCCATTAATTTGTGAACGTGCTTTTTCGACATCACCATCTAACAACAATGGGAGCGCTTCAAAAGCAGCTGTCAGCGCGCTATCAATCGCAATCTGCTCATCAGGAGATGCTTTAGAGAGAACGTGTCCACTAACTTTAGACTTGTGACCAGGATGGCCGATACCCACACGCAGGCGATGAAAATCATTGCCAATATGCGGCGTGATATCACGTAGGCCGTTGTGACCACCATGTCCACCGTCTGTTTTGAGTTTGATACTACCAGCTGGAATATCGAGCTCATCATGAGCAATCAACAATTCATCATTTTTGATGCCATAGAAATTTACCATAGGCACCACTGACTGACCAGATTTATTCATAAACGTCAGCGGAATAAGTAAACGCACATCAGACCCATGAATTTGCCCGCGCCCTGTCACTCCATGAAATTTCTTATCAGGGGAGAGCGTGATATTAAACTGCTGAGCCAAATGATGGACAAACCAAAATCCTGCATTATGACGCGTAAACATATACTGCTGACCAGGATTACCAAGACCGACAATAAGCTTTATGGCCATAAAAACACCCTGCTTGAATTTGATAAATAGGGGTAAGGTGTGAAGTACTGATAGACAGTTTATTTTCAAACCTTACTTACAAAAACAGCAGGAGATTTTAATCACCTGCTGTTTTATTGACTAAACGAATGTATCACTAACCAGACAAAATAATGCACTAGTTAGAAATAGTAATTACTCGCTGTCTTTGTTTTCTTCAGTACCGTCGTTTTGCTCAGTTGCTGGTACTTCATCAGCATCAACGTCAGCATCAGCATCAACTTCTTCTACTGTTGGTGGCTGCATGTTAACGATAGTACGGTCATGGCCGTCTTCTAGCTCAAGCTCATGAATTACAACGCCTTCAGGAAGTTTAATATCTGATAGACGGAACAAATCACCGATTTCCATGCCTGATACATCTACTTCTAGGTATTCAGGAAGTTGTGATGGTAAGCAGATAACTTCGATATCAGATACTAGAGTAGATAGTACACCAGCAGCAGCAGTACCAGGCGCATCTTCACGACCAGTGAAATGAACAGGAACGTTCATGTGGATTTTCTGACCTTTTACAATGCGCTGGAAATCAGCATGCATTGGGAAGCCTTTAGCTGGATGGCGCTGCAAGTCTTTGATAACTGCTTGATGCTCTTCACCGTCAACGTTGATAGTCAAGATGTGTGAGAAAAACGCTTCGAATTCTAGTGATTTTACTAGTTCGTTAAGCTTAATAGAGATAGCTGTTGGCTCTTCGTTACCACCATAGATGATAGCAGGAACTAGGTTCTGCTTACGTAGGCGGCGGCTCGCACCTTTACCTTGTAGTTCAGCAGCACGATCAACGGCGTTTAGTTCAAAATGATTAATGCTCATGGATATAATCCTATAAAAAAAATGATGAAGTGTCTGGTCATAAAAAAGTGGATTTGCGACCAATCCACTAATACGTGATGATAGCTAATATTATGGTTACGAATAAAACTCGTAATGTCTAAGCTTAGCCATTTGCTTATAGCAGCGCTCGCTATGATAATTACTATAACGATGGTTGCTGTTAAGCATGATCAGCACTTTTGATAGTGCTGGCCTAATAAAAACAACGAAAAGGTCAGCACAGGCGCGCATTATACGTGATTCTGTAGCAATAATAAAGACCTACGTAAAACGCCTACACAAAACAAAGCGCCAAGTAAGGATACTTGACGCTCTGTTTTTTAACTATTTAAGATGTCTTATGACAGTCATTGCTATTCAAAATTAACGCAATGGCTGTTTTAAAAATAACTGTATCAGATTAAGCGTCAAACATCGCGCTAATAGATTCTTCGTTATTGATACGGCGTAAGCTTTCAGCCAGCATCGGTGCAATACTTACCTGACGGATTTTGCTACAGGCTTTGGCTTCAGCAGATAATGGAATCGTATCAGTCACAACCACTTCATCCAATGCAGATTCGCTGATGTTTTTTAGTGCATTACCTGATAGGACAGGATGCGTGATGTAAGCTAAGACACGACGTGCACCATTTTCTTTCAATGCTTCGGCCGCTTTACACAATGTACCTGCAGTATCGACCATATCATCAACGATAACGCAATCACGGTCACGAACATCACCGATGATATGCATTACTTGTGACTCATTGGCACGAGCACGGCGCTTATCAATAATTGCCATGTCGGTATCGCCTAACTGTTTGGCCATCGCACGTGCACGAACCACGCCGCCTACGTCAGGTGAAACAACCATGATATTGTCATAGTCTTGCTTTTGTAGGTCGTTTAGCAATACAGGTGTGCCGTAGATGTTGTCTACAGGGATATCAAAGAAACCCTGAATCTGATCTGAGTGCAAATCAACAGTCATTACGCGATCGATACTGACGATGTTCAGCATGTCAGCGACCACTTTAGCCGAGATAGGTACACGAGCTGAGCGTGGACGACGATCCTGACGAGCATAACCAAAATACGGCATGACAGCTGTGATACGGCCAGCACTAGAGCGACGCAAAGCGTCAGCCATCATCATGATTTCCATCAAGTTGTCGTTGGTCGGTGCACAAGTAGGCTGCATGATAAACACATCTTTACCACGTACGTGTTCTTTGATTTCCACGGCAATTTCGCCATCAGAAAAACGCGTGATGTCAGCTTTACCAAGAGGTATGTGAAGATGATCGGCTACGGTTTTTGCTAATTCTGGGTGGGCATTACCCGTAAAAATCGCCAAATAAGGCATGACAGAAGTCCTATTGATTGACTCAAGCAGCGACCGCTAAGCAGTGACAAACTGCTCAAATTAAGAAAAGAGTGGTGAAAAAGATTGAAGACTACTATTACAGTAAAAAATGGCAGGGGTAGCTGGACTCGAACCAACGGATGTCAGGATCAAAACCTGATGCCTTACCAACTTGGCTATACCCCTGTAATGTCTAGGCTATGAATAACCGAAAGCTAATAGCGACTAATAGTCATTCTTAGAATGGTGTCACAACCTGTCAGTTATCTTATAAACGATTAAGCCGTCTAAAACATAACTTTTCCCTAGCGGTGTTCATTGCGAACTATACCGAAACTGGGATAACGTTGTCAATGACAATAGCATAAGAGGTCATTTATAAACCGCTTATACTATTGTATGTCTAACGCTTCGTACTAAAAAATGGCAGGGGTAGCTGGACTCGAACCAACGGATGTCAGGATCAAAACCTGATGCCTTACCAACTTGGCTATACCCCTATTGTGGCGACCTATTATAAGTAAATTTTCAGATTTTGCAAGTCATTTGCGGCTTTTTCTGCTATTTATTCATTATAGGTTACTGCTGGCGCTATTTTAGCAAATTAAAATAGGCAATCCTACCGTTGTCATTATTTAGATGATAAAAAATCTAAAGGTTGTATGTGCTATTTTAAGTTTCCAGCGATATATGCCGCACAAGGCGCATCTGCAATCCACTTCGCCAACAGCTTTTTATCAGTGGCTACGCTCGCATCTAGAGGCAAAAATACCGCACTACCAGAGCCGGTCATTCGTGCTGTACTCATTGCTTGCGCTTCTAACCCCTGTAGATAACTTAAGGCATCTGCAACAGCAGGAGCAAGGATTGTGACCACTGGGGTAAAGACATTATGATAAGGCGTAGTGAGCGTTTGTACATAGTCAGCGTATTGGTTTTGGATAGTTGCAACCGATAGGGGCGCGATATCTCGCTGTAGTTTAGGATGCGCAAATAGTTTGGCAGTATTTACATGAGCATTAGGCGTCAGTACTAAATATTGCTGGTCAGGCAACTCAATCGTAGTCAGTTCTTCACCAATACCCATGGCAATAGCGTCTTGGCCAAAGATAAATATAGGTACATCCGCACCTACAGTTGCGCCAATCTTTATAAGCTCATCACAGGTAAAATTAAGCTGCCAAATCTCATTGAGCACTAGCATAGTCGTTGCTGCATTAGATGAGCCACCGCCTAGACCCGCGCCCATTGGCAAGTGCTTATCTAAAGTAACATGCACTTTTGCCAACTGCTCAGGTAAAGTATTTGACTGTCTGGCAAATGCTAGCAATGCGCGTGCTGCTTTGAAAATTAAATTGTCTTTTATACTAATAGTGATAGCCTCTGCACCATCCAATATCAGTAGCTGATGACAAAGTTGATTGGCAGTTAATTTACTATCCGTAGTAGAGAACGCGGAATCATCGCTGACCGAAAAATGCAAGTAATCGCCCCAGTCAAGCAGGCGAAATACCGTTTGCAAATTATGATAGCCGTCGGTACGTTTACCCGTGATGTGCAAAAACAGATTGAGTTTTGCAGGCGATAAACGGGTAATCGTAGAAGCAAATAATGAAGCTATATTTTCAGTCATATTTTTTTATCATAAGGTGCAGTTACAAACAGCTATCTTAATTAGCAGTGATGGTTTTCAGCAGGATTTCTGTTGTTAATAAAAGATAGATCAATGATTAATCGTCATTACAACTTTGTTGCCTTGAGGCTGTACTGCGCTAATTTTACTAGGTAGCTTATCCGTACCTTTATAAGTAAAGCTGGCTGTCCACTCACCATTGACTGAGCTAACTAAGCGGTTCTGATCATCCAGTTGTGGTGCGCTGTCTGAAGGTGCTGGGCGACCAGAAATCCAATAAGGCATTTGTGAAATTGGTGCTTGCCAACCAGTGGCTTTCTTTAGCAAGGTTTCAGGGTCGTCAGCAGTCAATGTACCTGTCTTTTCGCTGACTAGAGTAGCGGTTTGACCATTATATTCAATGTTGGTTTTACCAATACCGAGTGCGCCAATCAGCTCAATGGCAAATCGGTCATTTTGTTGACCCCATGCATAAAATGCACTACCACCTTGAGTACCTGTCGAATCATTCGCAGGCGTCGTTACCCCAATTTTACCGGTGATATTGAAGCTCTCTAGCTTTTTGGGTTGATCAGCGTTTTGACCTTGTACAGTGGTCGTTGGCTGGTTGGTCGCGTTGGCCGTTTTTAATGACTGACAACCAGAGGTAATGACCATTGCTGCAGTCATAGCAGTAAACAGAGCCAATTTATTTGGTTTATAAGAAGTGATTAATGCTGACATAATAGTTTCTCAAAATGGAAAGATGAACAAAGATATTAGCTTAAGCGTTATTTGTTGCTCGGTTATGCACGGCTGTTAGCTTCTTATAATGACCTTGTAATTTATAAATGCTTCGTTATTTATAAAAACCTTATCAACTATCATATCTCTGTGACTACAAAGCTCGAATAACATATCCAAAATCAGCACTATTAATACAGCTGTATGCGATCATTGATATTATGCTGTCCAAATGAGAAGCGCTGCTGCAAATCTACGAGTAATGCCTCAACTTTGTCATTGTTACCTAATCCTTGATAGGCACGCAATAACAGCGTGCCTGAGCGCAAAGTTGGTAGCACATCATAAGGTGTCTGTAGATAGTCGATGACCTGCTGATAGTTCTCTTTGGCCAATGCATTGCCCGCCAAGACATTTAGGGCTTGCAGATGTAGGTCGTTATCATAACGTGGGTCATCATAGCGAATCTGAATAATTGCGGTAGCTAGCGCCAGACCTTGCTCTGAGCTGCGCTCATTTGCCAGTAGCAACTGTGCATAGCTCAACTGATAGGATAAGTTACTAGGATCTAATGCCTGCAAATGGTTGAGCAGGGTGCGCTTAACGACATAGTCTTCTTTATCATCTAGCAGCTGAGCCCGTGCAAAGAGTAGCATCTCATTGTCAGGATATTTACGAGCGGCACGAGTTAGTAGACGCAGTGCTTCATCAGATTCGTTTTGTTGCCACAAGATATCGGCTTGCATGACAAAAGTGTCAGGCGCGAATACTGTGAAGTCTTTGCGCAGCTTCTCTAAAGTCGCGATTGCTCCATCGACGTCGTTATCGAGTAACTCAAACGCCACTACCTTTCTACGCGCCTCTAATACCAAATCCTCTTGCATGACGCCATTGAGATAGTATTTGGCTTGATCGAACAACTGCTGACGCTCAGCACTGATACCCAGATAATAATAGGCTTGATCAAGATAAGCTGGACTCTTGGCAAGCATATTGAGTAGCTCATCGGCACTAGCATATTCTTCAATATCCAAGCTCACTAAAGCTGCGAGTAGAGTAATCTCAGAATCATCACTGAAACGGCTATGCGCCTCAAGCAGTAACTTCCAAGCTTGTTCGCTTTGCTTTAAATCTAATAAATAACGAATCTCATATAGATATAAGCTTTTGCTATCAGGATTGCGTAGACGAGCTTGACTGACATAATTAATGACAGTCTCTGCGGTCACGATTTTGCGCAATATATCCGCTTTTAAGGTAATAAAGGGCACGTAGTCTGGCTGACGCTCTAGCGCTCGATTGATATGAACGATAGCCACTTCAGGTTCGTTAAACTGATAGAGTAAACCCGCTTTTAATACTGACAATGAGGCATTTTGCTCGCTATCTAGTGGCTGCAACGCGGCAAGAAGCTCACGTTTGTCATCATCATTATTTGGGTAAATACCTATGAGAATTTCACTTAAGTCTGCGCGTGGGTCATAGCGCAAGATGCGGTTTAAAGTTTCACCCGCTAATATGTAGTCGTGGGCACGTAAGGCCAAATGCGCGACATAAAACCATGCAGGCACGTGGTCAGGGTTTTGGTCTTGCCATGTCTTGGCAAATTGTAATGAGTCTTCAACCCTTTCGTTACGCAAAGAAAGGCTAAGCGCTCTCTCAAACACGGCTGTTGCATCTTCTTTAAAAGACTGTTGCTTATAAATAGAGACTGCACGTCGTTTGTCGTCGCGATCGGCAGCAAACTCGGCATCCAGTAGAGCGTACAAGCTTGGTTCACTAAGCTCAGGTTGCCATAGACTGGTTGGCGCTAAGCCATTAATGTTTTTTACGTTTTCTATGGTAAGCGTGTCTTCATTATAAGGTGTATCAATCGGAGCACTACTATCATTTACTTTATTGCCATTTGGTTTATCGGCAGTTACCTTATTGGCAGCTGACTTATTATCGGTAGCAACGGATACTTTAGGAATTTTTGTTTCTAGCAATACATCGGGATGGCTAGCATGAACAGGGGCTGCCAAACACAGGCACACAGCTAGAGACAACGCTAGCTTATACCGTTGACACAGGCGCTCAATAGCGACATGCAATAAAGCACGGAAGCTAGAGTGTTCGCTATAGGGATGTGGTGACCGAAGTAATGACCCAAAAAAAATCATAGATAGCCGTATTCGCCCATGGTTTACCTACACAAATGAGGCAAGTTTGTTTTAATCATTTTACGTTATATATTGGCAATATGTACCCATGACAAACATTATAAGAGTAGACCGATGAGATAAACAATAGCATCCGTGTTACTCAGATATTGGCAGGTCTGACTGTATGAATGTGCTACTAGTAGCGAGTACGTTGCCAACGAACGACACTTAAGATAATTAAATATAGATATGTCTGTCGAACTGAATATTATAGAAATATAACAAGTTAAGATAGAGTAAGCGAATGATTTAACATTATATTATTGACCATAAGTCAAAACCCAGCTATTGATTTTATAAATCGTATGAGTAGTTGATTTGTTACATTTGCGACCAGATACAGAGATATGGTTATCATAGATGGGTGAGTGTTAATTAAAGCCCGCAATAATGATATAATAGGCGGTTTTTAGGGTCTTCCTTTTTAGCGCTGTCGTCAAAAACTGTCTTTTAAAAATAATAAGATAGCGTAAGGGGCAACTGAGCGTCATGTTTATGGTCTATCGATAATGAGATTAGTGGTCATTGGGGTCAATCACAAAACTGCACCAGTCGCTCTGCGAGAGCGCTTGGCACTTGTGGGTGACGATATAAATGTCGCGCTCAAACAAATAGAAGCCTTTACTGATGGTAGCGTGATCGTCTCTACTTGTAATCGCACCGAAATCTATGCGCTAGTGCCGCACACTTCAACGTCGCATCATGCTAATAGCCAATTGTCTGACTCACAATCATCCGATATACAGGATGTCAAAGCTGCTGGCCAGTCATCCAATAATGCTTTTAGTAGTAGCATGAATATCTCGTCTGCTGCGATTAGTGCGCATATTACCAAAATAAAAACGTGGCTGGCTGACTTCAAGCAATTACCACTCGTTGATATTGATCCTTATCTCTATGTACATCGTGATACCCATGCACTGACTCATTGGTTAAGAGTAGCGGCTGGTCTCGACTCTATGATATTGGGTGAGCCGCAGATTCTCGGTCAAATCAAAAACTCTGTGCATCTGGCTCAAGACCAAAAAGCACTCAGCAATCAGCTCGGCTGGATCATCGATCAAGTATTCGCTGCCGCCAAACGAGTGCGTAACGAAACGCAGGTTGGCGCACAGGCTGTATCGCTTAGTTTTGCCGCCGCCAAATTAGTCACACAAATATTTGATGATTTGCCCAGTCGTACGCTTTTGGTCGTTGCAGCAGGCGAGATGAATCGCTTAGTTGCCACCCATATCGCAGGGCTAGGGGTAGGACGAGTCATTATCTGTAACCGTAATCCCGAACGTGCCGAAGCGTTAGCGGCTGAGCTACGTGGCCCTAATCGCCGCGTAGACGTTAGACCTTTACATGAACTACCACAAGTCTTGGCAGAAGCCGATATCGTTAGTAGTTGTAGTGGTAGTATGGATTTGCTGATTGATAAGACAATGACCATACAAGCGCTAAAGCGTCGCCGTTATCAGCCAATGCTTATGATAGATCTGGCCGTACCGCGCGATATCGATTCGACCATTAGCCGTATTGATGATGTTTATCTGTACTCTGTCGATGATTTGCAGCATGTGATTGCAGGTAATATCGAGCAGCGTCGCCAAGCCGCAGTGGATGCTGAGCTGCTAGTCAGTCAATTGGTGGTTGAGATAGATCGCCGCTTTCAGGTTCGTCAAGTTGGTAAAGACATTCAGCAATACCGCGCGTGTACTCAAGGTCAGGTGGATAAGCTGCTGCATGAGTCTATTGCCAAGCTGCAACAGGACGATGTCAGTCCAGAAGATATCATTACTGAGCTGTCACGACGTTTGACCCAAACATTGACCCATGCCCCATCGAAACTGATGCGCAAAGCCGCACGCGAAGGCGACAGTGAGTTGCTAGACTTCGTGGTATCAGGACTACAAGATGCTCATCGTGGGCATTGATGTTTTTATCGTGGCTTTATAAATCAAAACGTATCAATCAATACCTACCAATAAATGCTCGATAGCGCAAGTCATATCGTTGCCTGAGCGTATCGTTGTCAACCTTCAGTATCAGTGCTAATATCAAGCTCTCATGGATGGCTTAGGTCAAGATATGTGCTGGTGTTTGCTCGTAATATGACTACAAATATATTAACTTCACGTTAATAGACCTCATCAGTGTCCGTTGTTTTTTGTTCGTTTAAAGACAACGCATCTCTAGACAGCGCAAGACCTCACCATCAAAAATAATAGCACTTGATTATAGTGCTATCTTATCCATATCGCATATTATCTAACCATACACTAGGAGTGTTCAATGCCTGCATTACGTCAAGATATCGATCCAAACGGCTTATTAGAGTATTCAGTGGTCTACACTGATCGTGCGCTAAACCATATGTCAAAAGCCTTTCAGCAAGTGATGAATGACTTATCTAGTGATCTAAAATCTGTCTACAACGCGGATGCCGTGGTGATCGTACCGGGTTCTGGTACTTATGGTATGGAAGCAGTCGCTCGCCAATTGGCAAATGATGAAGACTGCCTAATCATTCGTAATGGCTGGTTCAGCTATCGTTGGACGCAAATCCTAGAAAAAGGCAAAATCGCCAAATCATCTACAGTCCTCACGGCCAATCGTGCCGATGATAGTGAGTCGCCAAAGCCGTTTTCCCCAGTCGATATCGACGTTGCCGTAGCCAAAATCAAAGAAGAAAAGCCAGCAGTGGTATTTGCGCCGCATGTCGAAACCTCTTCAGGCATCATCTTGTCAGATGACTATATCAAAGCGTTGAGCGAAGCTGTGCATAGCGTTGGCGGATTATTAGTCATTGATTGCATCGCCTCAGGCTGTGTATGGCTAGATATGAAATCATTGGGTATCGATGTACTGATTAGCGCACCGCAAAAAGGCTGGAGCAGTACGCCGGGCGCTGGCTTGGTCATGCTAAGCGATGCTGCTGTCAAAAAAGTAGACAGTACTGAATCTGATAGTTTTAGTATCGACCTAAAACAATGGTTAAACATCATGCGTGCTTACGAAAATGGCGGTCATGCGTACCATGCGACTATGCCGACAGACAGCTTACGTCAGTTCCGTGATGCCGTGAATGAAGCCAAAGCAATCGGTTTTGACAAATTGTGTGACGCGCAATGGGCACTTGGCAAACGTATCCGCGAAGTACTAGAAGCCAAGGGCGTTGAGAGCGTCGCTGCTGAAGGTTTTAAAGCACCTGGCGTTGTCGTCTCTTATACCGATCGTGATGATATGCATAAAGGTAGCGCGTTCGCTGAAATCGGGGTACAAATCGCGGCTGGCGTACCATTAAAAGTGGGCGAGCCCGATAACTTCAAAACTTTCCGTTTGGGTCTATTTGGCTTGGACAAATTGACTGATATCGATGGCACAGTAGAGCGTTTTGAAACGGCACTTGATAAAGTTTTAGGCCAGTAAAGATACCAATTAAGAGGGCTGATAAAGACAGTAATATGATAGCTTATTAAGTCTTTTTCATAGCTTTTGCAATACAATCTTTGCAGTTATAAAAAATACTGAACTATTAGCATTATGCTAGGTTCAGTATTTTTTTACCTTTTTATTATATTTTATAATATAATGTATTTTTATAAATTAATACTCAAGTACGTATTTAATAAACTTAATTAGGTAGTCCGTTATGAGCATACAAATAGACTGGCAAGCATTTACGCCGATCTCCTTGGTAGGAGGTCTAATGCTAGGCGTAGCGACGGTTATCTTACTGCTGGGTATCGGCCGTATAGCAGGTATCAGTGGCATCTTTTCAAGCCTACTAAAGCCTAAGCGTGTAGAGATGTGGCAGGTGCTATTTATACTGGGTCTGATCATCTCACCATTGCTATATCAGTTGGCAAGACCACTACCTGAGGTAGCTATCAGTAGCTCTTTGCCATTATTGATTGGTGCAGGGTTACTGGTCGGCTTTGGCACGCGTTTAGGTTCAGGATGCACGAGTGGGCATGGTATCTGTGGTAACGCACGGCTGTCTCCACGGTCATTGGCAGCGACTGTCACCTTTATGCTGTTTGGGATTGTGACCGTTTATATCGGTCGTCACGTACTAGGCCTGCTATAGCGAACTCATGGCAGATTGCCAGATGAAGGTTGATAGCTGGGCTAACGCGCGAACGACATATGATGGTTAATAAAAGATAATAATAGCGAGATATGACGATGCTAAAAAATATAATCGGATTGCTAGCAGGACTGCTGTTTGGACTGGGACTATTGGTGTCAGGTATGACCGATCCTGTAAAAGTACAAGGGTTTTTGGATATCTTTGGTGCATGGGATATCTCCCTTGCACTGGTGATGGGCGGTGGCCTGATAGTGGCGTTTTTCGGTGTGCGATTAGCAAAGCGTCAACAAAGCAGCTGGATCGGCACACCGATTGATATGCCAAGCAAAACTGTCATTAATAAAAAACTACTTATCGGTGCGATGTTGTTCGGTATCGGCTGGGGGCTGGTTGGTATCTGCCCAGGACCCGGAATTGTATTGCTCGGTACTGGCCAGTGGCAAGCCTATGTCTTTATTCCTGCCATGATTATAGGAATGCTAGTCTATCAATGGCTTGAGCCTAAGCTTGGTTAACATAATTAGTTCCCTATAAATATAGTCAGAGAACTACTAAACGGCTACGGCGTTACCCTCCCTAGACGTACCATTTGTACAATCTGCAGTCGGCTGCCTTGTACCCGTTTTAGACTTCTTTGACTATAGACATCCATCAAAAAGGTCAGCTATATATCGCTGACCTTTTTAATGGGTGTTGATTGATGACATGATTTAGTAAGTCGCCGTTTTATTTCACACTGGCGATTACTTTTGGCGTTTCGTGTGCCAATGATTTAGCCGCTTGGCGTAGCTCAAACTTTTGAACTTTACCGGTACTGGTCTTAGGTATTTCTGCAAAGACAATATATTTCGGCACTTTAAAACCTGCTAGGTGCTGACTACAATGTTCCATCACCGTATCACGTTGCAGCGTGCTACCAGCATGAATCTCGATAAAGGCAACGGGCACTTCCCCCCATTTATCATGTGGTGCGGCGACGACAGCACAGCTTTCAATCGCAGGTAGTTTATACAAGACGTTTTCTACCTCGATACTAGAGATGTTCTCACCGCCTGAAATGATGATATCTTTTAGTCTGTCCATAATTTTGATATAGCCATCAGGGTATTTAACACCCAGATCACCCGTGCGGAACCAGCCATCAGCGAATGCCTCTTCGGTAGCTTTGCGGCTTTTTAGATAGCCTTTCATCACCATATTGCCACGTAACGCCAGCTCACCCATCTCTTCTCCGTCAGCGGCGACTGGCTCGGTAGTACCTTGTTTAAATACCTCAAACCCTGCCATCAAGTGAGAAGTCATGCCTTGACGTGATTTCTTCTGGGCGCGTGTGGCCACATCAAGCTCATTCCATTCTTCCTGCTCAGCGCAGACCGTCACTGGCCCATATACTTCAGTGAGACCGTAGACATGCGAAATATGAAAACCCATTGCTTCCATCGCAGCCAGCATGGTTTCAGATGGCGGTGCACCCGCGACCCAACCTTTGACCGTATGGGTGATAGCTTCTTTATACTCAGGTTTGCCGCCTGCAATCATATTGTGCACGACTGGCGCAGAGCAGTAGTGACTAACTTGATGCTTGGCAATCAGCTGCAATATCAAATCAGCATCGATTTTTCGCAAGCACACATTGACCCCAGCACGCTCGGCAATGGTCCACGGAAAGCACCAACCGTTACAGTGAAAAAGTGGCAGCGTCCATAGGTACATCGGGTGTTTGGGCATGTCCCAATCTAAAATATTAGAGACAGCATTGAGAGTTGCGCCGCGATGATGATAGACCACGCCTTTGGGCTTGCCTGTCGTACCAGAGGTATAGTTCAGCGCAATAGCATCCCACTCATCTGTCGGCATCTCCCAGTTATCCAAACTGTCTGAACTGGCAATCAATGCTTCATAACTCATGAGCCCAAAGCGTTCGACATCAACTGCTTTGTCCGTTGAATGAATGACGATTAAGTCTGGAAAAGTCTCATCGATAATCTCAGCATGCTCAGCAAATTCGCTATCTAAGATTAAAACCTTTGCTTCGGAATGCTGCAAACAAAAGGTAAGCGCATTAATATCGAGTCGGGTGTTGAGGGTACAGAGGACACCGCCTGACATCGGCACACCAAAGGCGCATTCGACCATCGCTGGCGTGTTCGGTAGCATCACGGCGACCGTATCATTTTCATCGATACCCAATTTGCGCAGGCCATCAGCCAGTTGGCGGCAGCGGGTATAGGTCTGTTGCCATGTCTGAGTGAGGTTATTGTGTTCTAGGTCGTCATAAATGATGGCAGTCTTATTAGGATAAACTTGCGCGCTGCGAATTATGAAATCAATAGGGGTAAGTGGTTGATGGTTGGCGGCATTTTTGCCGAGACCTGTATGGAAATCTGTCATGATGATAGTCCTTTATCGTATTTCTATAATGCGTCAGTACATTAACGTCAGTATGTTCTGTAGTACAGTAATCTAGCATAGAAATTATAGGTATAAGTCGATATTTATCGATTTATATCTTAGTCTAATTTTTAGGTGACATTAAGCTAACGGTATATAATCTACCTCAAAAGTTGGCTGGGTTTTGTGGTGTTTGCTTAACCGTATGCCACATTACAACCTGATACACCGTCCCGCTCGTTATAGCAATTAATATAGTGCTCACTCATCAGTCGCTTGTCTGCATAGCTGACAATAATCGCGGTGTGTTACGATATCGATGATGCTAAACCTCTTAGCCCGATTAATTCTAAAAAGCCGTTTTTAAAAAGTAGCCTCATAAACTATTCATAAGGAAAATGATATGTCTGCCAGCCATAGTGCCAACACGATCCAAACCGCTAGCACCAATGAACACTATCCGCATTTATTTGAGCCGCTAGATTTGGGCTTTACTACGCTAAAAAACCGTATGGTGATGGGCTCAATGCATACTGGGCTTGAAGACCGTTTTTATAATTATGGCAAGTTGGCGGCGTATTTTGCAGAACGTGCCAAGGGCGGCGTGGCAATGATGATCACTGGCGGTATCTCGCCTAACCGCGAAGGTTGGTTGTTGCCTGCTGGCGGAACGATGAATACTAAAGCTGATGTTATCAATCACCAGCGCGTTACCCGTGCTGTGCATAAGCACGACAGCAAAATCATCATGCAGATATTGCACAGTGGTCGCTATGGCTATCATCCTTTTGCCGTATCCTCTAGCCCGATTAAGTCCCCAATCTCACCGTTTAAGCCACGCAAGATGAGCATCAAAAACATCGAGCAAACGGTAAAAGACTATGCTCGCTCAGCCAAGCTTGCCAAGCAAGCAGGCTATGATGGCGTCGAAATCATGGGCTCTGAAGGTTATCTACTCAACCAGTTTTTATCAAGCCATGTGAATAAGCGTAAAGACATCTATGGTGGTGATATTCATGGTCGTATGAAGTTCGCTGTCGACGTGGTCAAAGCGGTACGTGAGGCGACTGGCGAAGATTTTATTATTCTATTCCGTTTATCGGTGATTGACTTGGTCAAAGACGGTAACGTCATGGATGAAGTCATTACCGTGGCCAAAGCGCTAGAAGAAGCGGGCGTGACCATCATGAACACGGGTATCGGCTGGCATGAAGCGCGTGTCCCGACTATCGTGACTAGCGTACCACGTGCTGCTTTTGTTGATTTCACCGCTGAAATCAAAAAGCATATTAGTATCCCGATGATGGCGGCCAACCGTATCAACATGCCAGAAACAGCAGAAGAAATCGTTGCGACTGGTCAAGCTGATATGATTCAAATGGCGCGTCCATTCTTGGCTGATGCGCATTGGGTCAATAAAGCCAAAAACGGTCAGACAGATCGCATTAACACCTGTATTGCTTGTAACCAAGCCTGCCTCGACCATACGTTCGAAAACAAACGCTCGACTTGTTTGGTCAATCCGCAAGCCTGTTATGAGACTGAACTGGTCTATAAGAAAACCAAAAAACCGAAAAAAGTCGCCGTCATCGGCGGCGGTGTTGCTGGTATGTCAGCGGCTCATGTGGCGGCCTTACGTGGTCATGACGTGACTCTGTTTGAAGCTAAAGACGTGCTTGGCGGACAGTTTAACTACGCTAAAGTCATCCCTGGTAAAGAAGAGTTCTTTGAAACTATTCGCTACTACATCAATGAGCTTGAGCATCTGGGTGTTGAGATTAAACTGAATACCAAAGTCGATAAGGACATGCTTGAAAAAGCTAAGTTCCATCATGTCATCGTGGCAACGGGTGTCGTACCGAGAAGTCTAGAAGGTAAGCTCGAAGGGGCTGAGCTGCCACAAGTAATGAGCTATGCTGAGCTACTGTCTGGCGAAAAAGCAGTGGGTAACACAGTCGCGGTCATCGGTGCTGGTGGTATCGGCTTTGATGTCAGTGAATATCTGACAGCTAATCATGGTAAATCACTGGATGAGATCGGCCCTGAAGGACTAAAAGATCCAAGCTATCGCCCTGAGCCACAGTCAGTCAATGAGTGGCGCGAAGAGTGGGGCGTGACCAACGATACCGACTATCAAAGTGATGGTGGTCTGGTCAGACCAGCAGCGATTAAACCAATTCGCCAAGTGTATTTAATGCAGCGTAGTAAAGGCCGTCTGGGTAGTGGTCTGAACAAAACCTCAGGCTGGGTACATCGTGCGCATATCAAGTCTCACGGTGTGATCCAAGTCGCTGGCGTGCAATACGACAAAATCACCAACGAAGGTATCTGGGTGACTAACCCACAAGGTCAAAGCCAGTTATTACGTGTCGATAGTGTCGTTGTCTGTGCCGGTCAAGAGTCAGTCGTTGAGCTGATGCCAAATGTTGGTGATGCACCAGACGCGCAATACCATCTAATCGGCGGTGCTAAACTAGCAGCTGAACTAGATGCCAAACGTGCGATTCGTGATGGTGCTGAAGTCGCTGCTCAGATCTAAACTCTTTAGCATGAATGTTAAATAATGGACGGCGAGGGATATCTCTTGCCGTTTTTTTTTATTTAGAATGAAAGTTTGACTTATTAAATTGAATATTCAGTTCAGCTTATGTTTATTTTGAGAGAATAGAGTGATTTTTTTCACTTACTCACGCTCTAATACAATACCGTCAAAATACCCTCGCATACCACAATGCAGTCTTCTATATTGATCATCCATATCTCTTAATAATAATTGAGTTTGGCCGTTATAAGTTGCTGGATATATACGCAGCTCAACAGTTTTATTTGGCTGATCATCGTTGATGACCCAATGATTCTGTGACCATACGGCCTTACTCTCTCCTAAATCACAAGTATGAGCATTGGTAAAAATCAAAACGCCCTCGATAATAGAAAGGTAAGGTTTATTAGCGACACTATGAATCGATACCGTGTTTTTCGCCTCTCCTGTATCCTCCCAGCGTTGAGTACCTGAATTATATATTGAGATTTGAGAGGTTTGAGAAAACTTACCAAAGGCACTTTTTCTCGGTAAATCAGAAGGACTTAACTCATCTGAAAAATTCCAAGCCACACCGTAATTGGTTTGCTCTTCGATATATTCTTTATATTCACGTATCAGACATTCTTCACTTTTACAGGTATTACGCTGAAACGTAAGCCATGTGCGTTGATTAGCAATGAACCTATCTTTAAAAGCTTTGCTGTCTTCATAGTCAGGAGCAGCGCCAAGATTGATTTTATATTTCTTCGCCATTGCGTCATCAAGCCTAGAAAGCTCAGGACTGTCACAGACGGTTTTTTCTACCCAGCTAGCAGCTTTGTTGCAGTCAAAACTTGCTGAATTGGCATAAGTGGAGAGTAGGCAAGTGCCTAAAATACCGATTGTGGTGATGCATAACTTTTTCATATTACCCTCATTTTTTAGAGCTTGATTGTATTTTAAGAAAGCTAAATTGTGATATACGTGTCATCATCACTTTCCGCAAAAAACGAATCAGTCCACCCATCCTAGCCCAACTAACCAGCCTCACTCACCTACCAACTGCCAATATTTTCCATCGAAATCCAAGGCTCAATAGGCTCTAAGTCTTCGCCATTTTGTAGCAGCTCAATTGAGATATTATTAGGGTCTTTAACAAAAGCCATATGGCCATCTCTAGGCGGTCTTAATATCTCGATCCCTGCCTGTATAAAGGTGTCGCACTGTGCGTATATGTTGTCGACTCTAAAGGCAAAGTGCCCAAAATTATCGCCATTGGTATATTCTCTTTCATCCCAGTTGTGTGTCACCTCAATCTCTGGCGCACCCTCATGCGTTGCTAAAAAATATAAGCTGAATCTGCCTGATTCAGAGTCTTTCTTTCTTAGCAGTTGTAAGCCCATAAGGTCACAATAGAAAAATAACGTTTCTTCTAGTTTGTTGGTTCTAATCATTGCATGTAAGTACTTCATGAAAATACCTTAATATTGATTATTCATAAAAAATGGAGTAATGGCAGGGTGGTTTTTATGCATCATTAATATACAAAATCTAAAATGGCGTACGTGTGATATCAATACCATTAACTATATACAGCGCATTTGTGTCAGTAACTTTTTACCAAGCAGTGCAAGCGGCACACTTTGCAATACTTGCTATATTAAATCTGACGTCGCAAAATCTAACCTTCCATCTCACCAACCAACCATTTTTCAAAATCACTAACTTGCGCTGCCAATTCAGGTTGCGCTTCTACTAGTTCATCGAGCTTGTTCTTAATCTCAGGCTTATTATATTTAACGCCAGTCAATGTCTTCTTAAGCAGGTCGATAAGCTCAACATTTAGCGCATCAGAGAAGATGACAACTTCGGTAATCATCGCTTGCTTCACATCTATATGTACATCCATCATGCCCCAATCAAAGCGAGTCTCGATATGATGAGTGAACTCAGGCGTTTTACCAAAGCGCCAATCCCAATCTGCCATTTGTTGATAGTAAGCGTTTAGCGTCGGCTGCTTAGCAAGGCTGGCTTCATCCAACTGCTCAACCTGTGCAGTCTCTCCATGATATTCACAGAACGCTTCGATAATCGCCTCAGACAATGTCTCGTGATTGATAGTCTCATTAAAATCTACTAAGTTTGCTACGCGAGCGCGCACAGATTTGATGCCTTTTGCTTTGAGCTTTAGTGGATGCGGATTCAGATAATCGCCAAGCTTTTGCATGTTGGCATTGACCAACAATGTGCCATGATGAAAGCTGCGATCGGCGGCATGTCTAAATGCGCTGCCCGATATTTTGCGGTCGCCGACCTGCATATCGTTACGACCAGACAGCGTGGCGTCTATGCCCAATTTTTTCAGCGCATTGATGATGACGGTGAAGTTTGCTTCTTGGTCGTAAGCATCACTGGGCGATAAAAAAGTAAAATTGGTATTGCCCAAGTCATGGAACACAGCGCCGCCGCCACTCTGACGCCGCGCTAAAAACACATCGTCTGCTTCCATCTTATCGGTTTTGCATTCTACCCATGGATTTTGTGAGCGTCCAATAACCACGGTCTCAGAGTTACGCCATAAAAATAGGGTATGAGAGTCGGGATTGAGCGTATTAAATATCCAATCCTCGGTGGCAAGATTAAACCAAGGATTGGTCACAGCAGACTTTAGGATGCGCAGTTTCATGTATTTGACTCTTTAGTAAACTGGGTTGGTGAGTAGGTTTTATAAATAGGTAGCACCATTCTTACCGATGCAGGTTTGTAATTCAATGGCTGTCTAACAGGGAGGTTGATTTTATCAGTGGCTTTGACAGTGGTGAAGACATTGAGTATATAGAAAAAACGGTGAGAAAATTTTATAGAAGAGGGCGCTAAGGTTGATGCTTCAGTTTTTAGCGGGCGGCAATAAAAGCCAAGCAAAACACTCAGCTTTATTGCACTATAAATTGCCAGAGTATTTCGTTCTATTTAGCACAAATCTCCCACTGCGATTTTGTACTAAGATAACATTGCATAACCGCTTTACCAGACTGCGCATAGGCATCGCTGACAATACGCTGATTGGTTGGCAGACGATATCTGATAATCGCTGGCTCGTCATTGACGGTGGTCGTCCATCCAGTCACTTCATTACGGTCATTATAGTTTGCACTGGTAGAGGTTGCCATTTTGCCAAATCCTGGCAAGTTATAAGAGACCTGTCTAAAACTATAACTCATCGCTGCACCCTCAGCGCCCTCATACTGACAGTTTAGCTTTTTTTGCAGTTTATCTTGTTTATAAACATAGCAAGTGGTCTCATCTGAGAACTGACCAACCCCGCAAAAACCTGCCGTTGCAACTGACATCATACCGATAAATAATGCGATCCTTTTCATAATCATTCCTCAATAATTTATAAATCCTACTAATGATGTTTGCCATCTATTTTTTGTATTGCTAAATACTAATCAATACCTTTTAGATAGTAGAAAATTAGCAAACAAATATCAACTATTATATTTTAAGTAAAACTTGAATTGATTTATCAGAGCTACTTTTAACAACAGTATTATTAAGAGTAGCTGTTATAGGGTAGTGCTATAAGCAGGATTTACTATGACCGTGAATCTGTTTTTATAGGTATTGAACGGATGACTTACTTAAGGATGACTTTCGAGTTCTTTAGTATGTGAATAGAAAGGCGCTGGAATAGGCTAAAGTATATGAATAATAGGATCAGCGCTGCTTGCTATACAGTGCTTACTAAAAGGGATTTGTCCAGATTTATAAATTATCAAAAAGGTGAAAACCTTAAAACTGTGCTAAAAAAATTAATAAATGGCTAAAAACTCACTATAAATTTTATAAAAAATTACCCATCAAACAATTAAAAAGTTATCATCATGAGTTTTTAATCACATGATAGTTTTTACAACGCATCAGACGCTTATGACCGACACGAGTTGGCAGGTTTAGTCGATACGCTTAATAGGATTACCCAATGACCAACCGTGACCTCATCATCTTTGTGACGCTCTCTTTTATGTGGTCACTCTCTTTCGTTTTTTATCGTATTGGCGTGCCTGAGTTTGGCTCATTGGCATTCGCCAGCTTGCGTGTGATATTCGCCGGATTGGTCATGTTGGTCTTTGTATTGCTCAATAAGAAAAACAGAGTAGGCATCAAGGAGCATTGGAAAATGCTAGCGCTCGTTGGCTTGTTTTCAGCAGCGCTGCCTTTTGTGTTGTTCTCGTTTTCCGCGCAATCAGTGAACGCAGGCGTGCTAGCCGTACTAAATGCCTCTGTGCCGATGATGAGTGGTTTTATCGCCAGAGTCTTTTTTAAAGATAGGCTATCAAAAAAACAAGCACTAGGTTTGGTGATCGGGGTGATCGGGGTAATCATACTGATGAGCGAAAGCTTATTTGGTGGTGGCGAGTCAGGCAAAGGGCTGGTCGAAGGGCTACTACCGATGGGCTACGCGCTACTGGCCTGTGTAGGTTATGCGCTTGGGGCCAACATCACCAAAAACTATCTGTACGAAGTATCGCCAGTCGCTATCACCGCAGGCTCGCTCATTATCGGTAGTATCATTATGTTGCCTGTAGCCTTTAATGAGTTCCCTTATGGTAAAGATATCAGCATAAAGGCATGGGTTTCGGTGATCTGTATTGGTGTGTTTTCAACCGCCATTGCCCTTATTTTTATGAATCAGTTGATCAAAAATATTGGGCCAACGCGTGCCACGAGTATCACGTTAGTCATTCCAATTTTTGCGATTATTTTGGGCTATCTATTGCTTGGCGAGGCGCTAAATATACAAGCCATCATTGGTTCGATTGTGATATTGATCGGCACGTATTTGTCACTAGAGCTGTCAATTAAGAAAATGCTAAAGCCGAAAGACAAGACTCAGACGAACAGTATTTAAGGCTTAGTAAACAGTCTTCGTAGTAAATAAATACGAAGATTTGTATAGGTGAATATTACTGTATCTGTTTGTAAATATTGCTTGGAATAATGAAATCTGTCCCCTATAAAGGTAGGCGATAAACGTAGATTTACTAATGATATTATAAGTTTTTCTAAACAGTATTCGATAATAATCATTATGAATGATGGTTGCTATAACTAAAGATCATAAATAGCGACAATAACCAATAGGACAGATTATGGCACACGATATTTTATTTGAGCCTGTAAAAATGGGCACACAAACGCTAAAAAACCGCATTATGATGGCCCCACTGACACGTCTGCGTGCCGTTGAGCCAGGCGATGTCCCTATCACATGGGCAGCAGAGTACTACTCGCAGCGTGCAGGAGCGGGCCTTGTCATCACTGAGGCAACGCAAGTATCGTTTCAAGCAAAAGGCTATGCAGGCGCACCAGGGCTACATACTCAAGATCAAGTCACTGCATGGAAAGCCATCGTTGACAATGTCCATGCCAAAGGTGGCAAGATCGTCGTCCAGCTATGGCACACAGGACTTGTCTCACATGAAAGCGTACAACCTGAACGCCGTGCGCCAATTTCAGCCTCAGATGTCGATGTAGGTATCCGTACCTCATTGCGTGATAGTGACAACCAAGCCATTCGCGCGGATGCCACGCCGCCGCGCCCAGCCAGTCTTGATGAGATTCAGCAAGTGGTTACTGACTTTGCGCATGCAACCAAGTGCGCGCAGGAAGCGGGGTTTGATGGTATTGAGATTCATGGCGCGCATGGTTATTTGCTGCATCAGTTTTGGGCCGAGCATACCAATCAGCGTGACGATGAATACGGTGGCAGCCGCGAAAACCGCGCGCGTCTGACCTTAGATGTTATCGATGCATGTGTAGATGCTTGGGATGCAGATCATATTGGTATTCGTATCTCGCCACTGGGCACATTCAACAATGTTGAGGGAGGCTACGAAGAAGACGATAACATTTGGCTGATTGAACAAATCAATAAGCGTGGTCTAATGTATTTGCATCTGTCAGAGCCAGATTGGGCAGGTGGTACGCCGTATAGCGATGAGTTCCGTCAGCGTGTCCGTGATGCGTTCGATCAGACCATCATCGCGGCGGGTGGCTATGATGCGGACAAAGCTGAGAAGAACATCAAAGCAGGCTATATCGATGCGGTAGCATTCGGTCGTGATTATATTGCCAACCCTGATCTCGCTGAACGTATTCAAGAGGGCGCACCGCTCAACGAGCAGCATCCAGAGAGCTTCTATGGTGGCAGCACGGTTGGCTACACTGATTATCCGTTTATGAATGAAGTGTAAGCAATTATCCATCCGTCAGTATCACTGAATAGGCAGACAAACGCGTTATAAAAAAGCCCTTTGACTATCGATAGTTAGAGGGCTTTTTTTTACGCATTTATTTTGATTAATATCCAAAATTGCCTGTTTGATAATCACGGAACGTTTGTCGTAGCTCATCTTGGGTATTCATCACAAAGGGGCCGTGACCTGCGATAGGTTCACCGATTGGCTCGCCGCTTAGCAGTAGCAATTTGATAGGTGTGTCTTCATCGGTAGTTGCAGGGTAGGTCAATTCGATAGTATCAGTAGCAGGTAATGATGAATGTTCAGATTGAGTGCCTACATGATTTCGAATAGGCGCTGAAAATTCAATTAGGCTGCCTGCGCTGACGGCTGTACCGTTGACCAATATTTGACCTTCTTGTACCAGGAGTAGGGTATTGTGCGTTTTCGGTACTTGTAGCGTGGTTGTACCTGCTGTATGTAGCTCAATATCCCACATATTGACTGGCGTAAAGGTCGTTGCTGCTCCCGCTATCCCATGCCAGTCACCGGCAATAATGGCAGCTTGGCCAATGACAGTTTGCTCGTCGCTATTGTCTATCAGATCAACGATAGGCATATCAGCACGTTTGATAGATTGGTATTTTGGGTCGGTCAGTTTATGGGCGCTTGGCAAGTTGACCCATAACTGCACCATACTAAATATACCGCCACGTTGCCCAAAGGCTTCAGAGTGGAACTCTTCGTGCAGAATACCGCGACCAGCAGTCATCCACTGTACATCACCTTCTAAAATATCACCGCGCCCACCTGTCGAATCTACATGACTAATCTCACCTGCATAAGCAATGGTGACAGTTTCAAAACCTTTATGTGGGTGTTGACCAACGCCATGTGGCTGCATTTTATAAGAGGGATTGGGTGAAAACGTTGTTGGCTTGGCATAATCTAATAATAAGAAAGGATCAGTATGGCTATAATTAAGGTCTGGATTGTCATCTAAATGACTGATCAGAGTTTTTACAAAAAAGCCGTCACCTACCCAGTGCGACTCTTTTTCACCGTGAATGTGTTTAATTGAACGCATGGGTCACCTCATTAGTCTAATTAGAATTACTATCAATAGAAAAGCTATTATTAAGTAATACTACTATGAATATAAGAGTAGATTGTATGAGTTTTTATTACTATTTCATTCCTAGTGCTGTCGGCAGCGATTAAGCAAACGTTAAAAACTTATAAGTGTCCATGATTAGACGATCTCACCACTCACAAAACCACTTGCCCATGCCCACTGAAAATTATAACCACCAAGCCAGCCGGTCACATCAAGCACTTCACCGATAAAGTATAATCCGTCTTGTAAATTGCTTTGCATCGTTTTTGAAGAAACCTCATCAGTTTTGACGCCGCCGCGTGTGACCTCAGCGGTTCGGTAGCCTTCCGTGCCAGAAGGTTTGAGCTTCCAGCCATTAAGGGTAATACCAAGCTCTGTGAGACGTTCGTCTTTAATATTAGCAAGCTCCGTATCTTTGATGTCTTCCCACAGATGCGTCTGTAGTGCTGCTAATAGCTTCTTGGGTAATGCATTATCTGTGTTTTCTGCCAATACGGTACGAATAAGCTGGCGTGGATGTGACTTTTTGCGAGCAAGTAAAAGCTCAGTGACGTCTATTTCAGGCAACAAATTGATACTGATGGTTTCCCCAGTCTGCCAATAGTTGGAGAGCTGTAGCATGGCAGGGCCAGAGAGACCACGATGGGTAAATAGGACGGGCAATTTAAAAGAGATACGCTCATTACTGGCAATAACTGGCAAACTGATACCAGCCAAAGCACGGATAAGCTCGCCTGTTTTGTCAGTGAAGGTAAAGGGTACAAGGCTAGCGTCAGTTGGCACAAGAGTATGCCCGAACTGCTGCGCCAACTCATAGCCGATACCACTTGCTCCCATGGTCGGGATAGATAGTCCACCAGTGGCGATGACTAAAGACTCACAGCTATAGCCTGTTTGCGCGGACTGAGTGCCGCTCGCAATGTCTTTTTTACCAAGCTTTTTGCTCGTCGTTAGATAAAAGCGCTCACCGTTATCATGAGCAGCAGTTTTAACGTGATCAATCTGAGCATTAAGCTTTACTTGTACGCCTACAGCCGTGCATTCATCTAGGAGCATAGACAAGATATCTTGTGCCGAGTCATCACAGAACAGCTGACCGTGTTCGCGTTCATGGTAGGCAATCTTATGCGACTCTACCATGCCGATAAACTCCCAACTTGGGTAACGACTCAGTGCTGATTTGCAGAAGTGGGGATTGGCACCAATAAAGTGCTCAGGCTCTATAAAGTAATTGGTGAAGTTGCAGCGACCACCACCTGACATCAAAATCTTTTTGCCAGCTTTATTGGCATGATCCAACACCAATACGCGGCGACCGCGCCGTCCGGCAGTCAGTGCACAGTACAACCCTGAAGCGCCAGCACCAATAATAACGACATCATAGTGAGTATGGTTTTGTGCATTGCGTTGATTAGTCATTGCGGTCTCGTAAAACGGTGGGGTGAAAAAAGTATAACCAGGCCAAGCATTGTTTTTATTAAAAACGCGGCTGACATTTTGTTAAATGAAGCAGTATGTTTAGTGTAGCTATTGTCCATATTTCACTAAAGGTTACAAGGATTAAATGCCCTAAGCCATACGCTGTTACCGTGTGATCACAACCAGCTGTCATTTTAGTACTATCGTTATGATAGCTGCCCCTATAAATAGCATTATACGTACCAGTATAAGTACTAATATAATTATCTAAACATACAGATGTACAGTGAAATTGTTATGTTTGGCTTTTGATGTCTTGCAACCATCACGCTTATTTGTCAAACTAACGATGAGTGTCACACATTATGGAAGATGACTCTTATCGCTTACATGGGGCGCGTCATAGACGTTTATCCGTGTAGGTCATAATAATTAAAAGGGACCCAACACTATGACTCAGAAATCATTTCCTATCTCAGCCGAGTTTATGGCTGCTGCCAATACCACACCTGATAAGTACCTTACAGACTACCAGCAATCTATCGAATCACCCGAAGCAATTGATGCTTTTTGGGCGAAGCGTGCTGAGCTAATCGACTGGATAAAAAAACCAACCAAGGTCAGTAACGTCAATTATGACTTAGATGATTTTCGCATCAAATGGTTTGAAGATGGTGAGCTGAACATTTCAGTCAACTGTCTCGACCGTCACCTCGAAGAAAACCCATACAAGCCTGCTATCATCTGGGAAGGCGATCACCCTTCGTTGCACAAAATCATCTCTTTTAAAGAGTTGCATGAAGCTGTCTGCCGCTTGGGTAATTCATTGCGCAAACTTGGCGTTGTAAAAGGTGACCGCGTAACGCTATATATGCCAATGATACCGGAAGCCATGGTAGCGATGCTGGCATGTGCGCGTATCGGTGCGGTACATTCAGTGGTGTTTGGTGGTTTTTCTGCCGAGAGTTTGGGTAATCGCTTGATAGACAGTCGCTCAAAAGTTGTTATTACCGCTGACGAAGGTTTACGCGGCGGCAAGCACACACCGCTCAAAGCCAATGTCGATCACGCACTCGACATGGATGGCACTGAGAGTGTCGAAAAAGTCATTGTCGTTCATCGTACGGGTAACTCTATACCGATGAGTGGGCGCCGTGATGTGTGGTATCACAATTTGGTCGATGGTCAATCAGAGATCTGCGAGCCTGAAGTTATGAATGCCGAAGACCCACTATTTTTATTATATACTTCTGGCTCGACTGGTAAGCCAAAAGGTGTAGTGCATACTACAGGCGGCTATATCACCTATGCTATCTCAACGTTCCGTGATGTTTTTGATATCAAAGAAGATGACGTCTACTGGTGTACGGCAGATGTAGGCTGGATTACTGGCCACACGTACTCAACCTATGCACCATTGGCCAATGGCACGACAACGGTAATGTTTGAAGGTGTACCAGAGCATCCAACATGGGCACGTATCGGTCATATCATTGATAAGCATGACGTGACCATCCTATACACTGCACCGACAGCTATTCGCGCGATGATGAAAGAGGGCGACGCTTTCGTTCGAGAGTCGGATCGTTCTAGTTTGCGTCTGCTAGGTTCGGTCGGTGAGCCGATCAACCCAGAAGCGTGGGACTGGTACTACAATGTCGTCGGTGATGGTAAATGTCCTATCGTCGATACATGGTGGCAGACCGAGACTGGTGGCATCTTAATGGCACCAATACCAGGCACGGTCGATCTCAAACCGGGCGCGGCAATGACACCACTATATGGCGTCAAACCAGAAGTCGTCGATAGTGATGGTGCGATTTTAGAAGGCCCTGCAGAAGGCAATTTGGTGATCAGTAGCGGCTGGCCAGGGCAGATGCGTACTATCTACAATGACCATCCACGTTTCTTAAAGACCTACTTTAGCGATTATCCGGGTCATTATTTCACGGGTGATGGCGCTCAACGTGATGAAGATGGGCATTACTGGATTACTGGTCGTGTCGACGATGTACTCAACGTGGCAGGGCATCGCTTGGGCACAGCAGAGATCGAGAGCGCCGTGGTTGCGCACCCTGCAACTGCTGAAGCTGCGATTGTCGGTATGCCGCATGAGATACGCGGTACAGGTATCTGTGCATTTATCATTCTAAAGTCAGGTGAAGAAAAGACCGACGATCTAAAAGCAGAATTAAAACGCCATGTGCGTGCCGAGATTGGACCAATTGCGACTTTAGATGCCATCTATATGGTTGATGCACTACCAAAAACGCGCTCAGGAAAAATCATGCGCCGTATCTTGCGTAACCTTGCAGCAGGGCAATATGTGGGACTGGGCGATCTATCTACGCTTGCTGATAGCTCGGTAATTAATGACTTGGTTGAAGAAGTAAAAGCGGGTCGTGGAGAGTAAGTCAGTCTGCTAACGACCCTGTATTGTTAAGGATAGTTATTCAGTACTAGCCATTAATATTCATATATCGAAGTTAAATAAAAGCCATGTTATCGAGAATAGCATGGCTTTTTTACGTAGACGATATTGATATTGAGCCACTTTGAAGGTTCAATAATACTAACAAGACAACATCGCTACCATTTTAATTGAGGATTAATTGACGAATCACTCGGTACTTACTAGGCTAGCTAATTAATATAGTAGCGACTCATAAATACTTTACAAGGTCTACTGTCATCATGACTGATCATGCTTCGTGCTCAACTGTTCTATCTGCCCCAAAAATCGCCATCATCGGTGGTGGCCTAACTGGATTGCTTACCGCGACACTATTAGAGCGTGCGTCAAACCAATCAAGCTCGTCATCTAACACCCCGCAAATCACTATCTTTGAAAAATCACGCAGTGTAGGCCGTTTAGCGACCCGCTATCGCAGCGATAGTGAGACTGGTAAAAACTGGCAATGGTCGTTCGGTGCACAGTTTTTTACTGCGAAAACTTCTGACTTTCAACAGTTTATTGCGCCTTGGTTAGATACAGGGTTGCTACAGCCGTGGTGTGCCGAAGTGGTTGAGTTAACGCCAGAAAGTGACAATGAGCAGTCGCCTAATATCCAAAGCAAAGAACAATGGGACGTGGTGCATGCTCGCTATATCAGCACACCGAAAATGACCAGTTGGGGCCGTGAGTTAGCCGCTGCGCTCAAGCATACGACCATAGTATTTAAGACTCGTGTCGCACCGCTTGCTCAGTATTTGCACCATCAAGACCTGCAGCAGCCTCAGCATCAGATCCAAACTTTTAATCAAAACAGCAAACAAACTGAGCTGTTCGACGAAACTGGCGCCAGTCTGGGCTGGTTTGATTGGGTAATCTGTACAGCGCCAAATGGTCAGGCGGTAGAGCTAATGGCAGATAGCGGTTTTGCTCAACAAGAAAAAATTACTAAACCGCAAATGCAAGCCTGCTATACGCTGATGCTTGGTTGGGATGATGTACAAAAGCTACCTGAAACATTAAAGGGCCAACTAACACCGCAATGGGATGTCGCTTATTTAAATAGCACTATTCTCGATAGGATATTTATTGAGCATCAAAAGCCTGCTCATGGTGAACTACTACCAAGTGTCACCATTCATGCACGTAATGACTGGTCAGAATCCCACGTCGATGATGATATTGAGTTGGTAAAAGAACAATTATTACAGGCGGCAAAACAAGCATTGAACTGGAATGAGGACAGCGCACCTAGCCAAATAGACTGCCATCGTTGGCGCTATGCAGCTACTATCGTAAATAAGGATACTGAAGAGCTAGGTATCTTAATCGATGCAACCAAGCAATGGATCGTCAGTGGTGACTGGTGTGCAAAAGGTAATATTGAGAGCTGCTATCGAATGGCGCAGCAAACTGTTAAGGCCATCGTGCAAACACAGTAAGGGTAATATCCATGCTCATTATTTTGCATCGTTTAACGATATCTGGGTTTAGCAAAACGTAAGCAAAAAAAGGCCCACAGAGGGGGTGCTTTCGGTATTATCAGATATTCTCTATTGTTAGCTTAAACCTATGTATTGTCTAGTTTACGTGCTAATATCTATTATCTAGCGTTATCACAACTGACCACCATTTAGTTACATTACTGGTGGTCAAAGTGGTGGTCAAGTTCTCATCTGTATAGATAGGTAATAAAGGCGTGTAATCATGGCAGCGTTAACAACTGATACCCAAATAAAGAAAGCTATCAAAGAAGCGCAAGGGCAAAAGCGTGTCTATCACACTATTGGTGGGTATCAAGGTTTAAGACTACGAATGAGGGGTGGTTGTATCGAGTTTCAGCACCGCTACACGCACCCAATGACTGGCAAACGCAAGGAGATGACGCTCGGCCAATACCCCGCCTTGTCACTTGAGCAGGCCAGACGAATGCACAACGATAATATGAGCATGCTTGCCAATACGATGGACCCAATCTCGCAGCGCGATAATGAACGAACCAAGCAAGCCGCTGCTATAAACAACACATTCCAAGCCGTAGCTGATGACTGGCTATATGAGCAAACCAGCAACCCTGACCACCAACCGGCACCCAGTACCTTAACAAACATCAACAGCTACCTTAAACCGTTAACTACTGCTTTTGGCAAGTTCCCCGTTAGTGAAATTACCACTCAGCAAGTGCTATCACTATGTCGTGACATACAAAAAAACTATGTGCACAAAGGTAATCGCGTTAAGCATATGGCACAGCGTATCTTTGCCCATGCTGTGTTAAAGGGCTTCATTGAGTACAACCCCGTGACGCAACTATCAGGTGCCAAAGCATTGAAGGCCACACGAACCAAGCACCATGCGTCACTGACAGACCCCAAGGACTTTGCTGTCTTACTGAGAGATATTGATCAGCTAAGTGATAAGCAGGTCTATAGCAAACCGATACTTAAGTTATTAACGCTGACCTTTGCCCGTGTAGGTGATATATGTGCGATGAGATGGGCTGACATTGATCTGAACGCTAAACAATGGGCGTTCAAGCCACAAAAAGGACAGCGCCGTGAGGACATGGTGGAGAGTTTGGTTGTACCACTGGCACCGCAAGCAATAGCAGTCATAGAGCAAATGCAGTCACTAACGGGTGGACATGAGTATGTTTTCTATAATGGCAACCGTAAGAAAGGCCAATATCATGATTCGCAAGCAATCAACAAGGTATTGAATGACCCGTCTATGAATAGTACGGGCATTGGTGCTAACTATGAGGGCAGAGGGTATAAAGAAGTACATACCCCCCATGGGTTCCGTGCCAGCGCAAAGACCATGCTAATGGAACGACTCGGTTATGACGAGCTACTGACAGAGATACAGCTAGGGCACCAAATGCTTAACAAGTACGGCAAGGCGTATAACCGTATGCAAGCCGTACCTGAACGAACGCGCATGATGACTGAATGGGCAAACTACTTAGATAATATTAAGGCTGGCAAGATTGACAACGTCATTCATACTAGCTTTAAACAACAAGCACAAAAGCTGGGTTAATGCTCAGCTAAACACTTTGCAAGGCTAGGACTAATTACCCGAACGGCAGCTATTCACACCCTTATGCTGTCACTGCCTTGCTCCTATTTTTGCTTAAGGGTGTAGGGGTGTGAATATGTTCGATAAGAATTACTTAAGCGTCAATGACGCTATTTGTGTTTTAGAGCAACAAGGTATTCCTATTAGATTGTCAGACTTGCAAGACCTTACACGAGATGGAACTATCACTCCTCTTATCTATGTAGATGCTGACTTCGTAAACAGCACTTATCCTACTGGTGTCGAAGTTGAACCAAGACGGATAAATGAAAGGCACCGCTTCACCCGACTCAACGGTTATGTAGCATGTAAAAATGCCAATGTACTTGATGCCTATGTACAACGAGCTGAAGTAGAAGCGCCTTACTTCGGCGATTTGTTTTTGCATGACACTGACCTACTCTTTGAAGTAGTAGATTGTTTACCGATGAGGGATGATGTAGTTAGTAACGGTAAGACAGGCTATCTATTTGAGCCCTTAAGAATGGGTTCAAGCGGACGACATTCAAGCTTACAAAGAATCCCTATTAAAGACGTTAGATTGAAACGTAGTGATGTAGAGGTAATAGCCAATATTGCTGCAAAGAGCGTCGATAAGCAAAAAATCATAGATGACCTCAAAAGCCAGCTTGCAGCCGTACACGCTCAAGTAGATGAGCTGAACAAACAACCCAATACGCTAGTTGATGATGAAAAACCAGTAAGCGATAGGATGGCAAGCTCCTACTTACTCACTATTGCTATATTGTTAGAGCTATTACAGCGCCCTCATGGTTTTAATAGTAAGACCAATAAACCATACCCACCTTTATATGGTAGTGAAGCTGCGATTATTGGTGATATCGAGGATTACAATATTAAGGGTTATGGGCAGGGTGAGACACGTTTAAACGATCGTTTTAGTGAAGCTAAGATAGTATTGGAAAAAACAATAAAGAAGGTTCGTTCATAGTAGCTGTTACAAGATAATGCCCCAGTTGGGGTAAAGCTTTGCCCCAATTGGCGTGAGTTATAACACAATATCACCTAATCTAAGTTAAGGTTAAAGCGACTTAGTCGCTTACCTAGTAGCTAGTGCAAGCTGTATATTGCATTAGAAATAACACTTAAAGGGGGTACAGTATGGTAATGGCAGTTAATAATGCGCCTTTGCTTGTTCAATCGATGGATATTAGCGGTCTATCAGATAGTTTCCGCGACGGTCAAAAACTACGTCAGGATTATGACAATAGGCAAGCTCAAAAAGAGCTTGGTAAAATCATGCAGACAGAAGATCATAACGGGCGTTTAGATTTGGCTCGTCAAAGTCGATATGCAGGAATACTCATTCCTGAGTTACAAAAGTATGATGAGGACAGACAAAAAGCTGCGCTTGATAATTTAGGCGCAAGTGCTGATATCGGCAAAACTTACGGTGAAACCAGCAAGCTCAATGCTGAGTCAGGCGAGATTGGCGCAAAAACAACAGGCTTGGTGCGAGAAAACACAGCAGGTATTCAAAACGACATATCAGCACTGGCAGTCACTCGAGACCCTAAGTTATTCGCGCTTGGCTTAGGTGAAATGACTAGACAGGGCTTGATTACGCCCGAACGCACAGATGCAATGCTTAAACTGATAACAACCGACCCAACCAGTGCCGCAAAGGTCATGCAATCAATGGTTATGGCTAACCCTGAACTGGCTAAGTTGTTCAAACCTACAAGCGACACAATAGATGCTGGCGATAAGATTTACAGCGTAACAAACAACGCGTTTACTGGTGAGCAAAACGCGCCTAACGCGCAAATCACTAAAGGCGCATCACCTGATAACGTGCTTGATAACCAAACAAGTCGCTTAAACAACCAAAACACGGTTGCAGGTAGTATGTACAACTCAGACAACAGCCTTGAAGGGCAAAAATACGTTGCTGATACTAATTATGCAGGTAAGGTGTATGGCGCAGATAGCGCAGCACAGACAGCGAGTAATGCCCAAGCCATTAGTTGGTACAACGCCAAAACAGGTGCGGCTGTGGCTCAACAGAACGCTAATACCAATCAAGCTAAAAACACACCGGTAGCAGGTGCGAACGGTCAGCCAGTGCGAAAGCTAAACGCCACCGAACAAAAGAAATTGTTTGAAATTCAAGATCAACAAGACGCTGATAAATCAGTCATTCAAACGCTCGATAAAATGATGAAGTTGGTTGATAACTCATACAGTGGTGTGGCAGCAAGTGGACGCGCTAAAGGTATGAGTAATATTGGTCTAGGCGGTGAACGAGCAGACAACACGGTCTTATATGACAATCTAGCAACCAGTCAGGCATTGGGGCAGCTTAAAGCGACTTTTGGTGCAGCACCTACAGAGGGTGAACGCAAAATCTTGATGGATATTCAGGCATCAGCAAGCAAAACTCCTGCACAGAAAAAAGCTATCATTTCTCAAGCGTTTAGAGCCGTTCAGGTTCGTCAGGCACACCGCGAGAAGTTGGCAAACGGCATACGCACAGGTCAGTATATGGTGCCAACAACGCCAACTGTAAAGTCCAGTACAAACAGCGGTGGCGGTAATAGCAAAGGCTCATTAATTATTAGTGGCATACTAGGGGGCAAATAATGGCAACACGCAAGCAATTAGAGCAAGCATTAAATAACCCTAAAGTACGCCAGTTTTTAGACCTGATTGCTCATACTGAGGGCACGGAGGGCAATGGCTATCGTACAGCGTTTGGTGGTGGTCGTCTTGGCAGTCTGAATGACCATCCGCGCTACATGAAGTCATTTACTCAGCAGAACGGCAAAACCAACAAAACCAGTGCAGCAGGTCGCTACCAGTTCCTATCTAGCACATGGGATGGTGTGGCGCGTCAGTACGGATTGAATGATTTTAGCCCACGCAATCAAGACCTAGGCGCGGTTGCCTTGCTCGCTCAAAATGGCGCGTTAGGTGACATTCTAAAAGGTGATATGACAGGCGCGGTGAGAAAGTCAGGCCGTACATGGGCGTCACTACCGACAGCGCCAGCAAGCTACAGTCAGCCAACGAAGTCATGGAAAACGGTTAACAAATTCTTAGGTGGCGATTATCAACCGTCACAACAGCAACCACAAGCTGATCCGCGACTATCCATGTCTGCGCCTGATTTGCTCGCTACACTGCGAAAAGGTGAGCATAAGCGTACTGACTTGCAAATACTCTATGAGCTGTCCAATAACAATGGATTAGCAGGGCGCGAAATTAACGCACTACTGGCTCAAGGTGAGAATATCAATGATATTGCAAACCAATTAGGCTTGAAAGTGCCAGAACCTCAACAACAGGCTGTTGAACCGCCAAGTTTCGAGGAGTTTAGCGCCAGTTACAGCAACCCTATCGAACCGCCTAGCTTTGAAGAATTTAGTGCAAGCTATGAGCCTGAACAAGAAACAATACCAGTCGAACCTCCAAGTTTTGAGGAATTCTCGGTAAGTTACGATCAAAGTATTCTGCATAGTCCAACTCAAACTTCCTATGCTTCAGACGCTCCCAATACCGTCAATCAACCTTATCAAGGCGCAGTGATCGAAGACTCATCCAATGATGACGTATCGCCAGTTAACCAAGGACGATCATCGTGGAAGTCACTAAGCTAAGTTGTCACTATGCATATAGAGCATTGAACTAAAATTGCTGCTATCCTAGTTTTTGTTTGTAGTGAAATTAAACCAAATAAAAATTAGGGATTTATTATGCGTAAATTTACTATCTTTTTGGTAGTGGCGGGCCTTTCGGTTTTATCTCATGCTGAGCGTTACGATGTTTACGTACACGATCAATCATTGATACAGCCAAATGACGCACCGCTAAGAGCATCTCAAGCAGTCATTGATCCAAGCGGATGGGGCGATAGTTTTGCCGAAGGTCAGAACATAAGAAAAGCGTGGGACGCTCGCAAGGCTAGAAAGAAGCGCGAACAAGCAATGAAAGAACTAGGTACGTTAGATTTAAACGACAACAACGCTGTAATGAGCTTTGCTAAAAAATATCCTGATAGTATTGATAGCTTAAAAGACATGTTGCAGTTACAAAAGCAGCTATCTAATTAAATAAGACCCACCCAAGCGGTGTGTCTTTTGTGGCATGGACAGAATCAAGAGATACGAGAGCCTTACTTTGATTAGTAGGGCTTTTTTATGTCTAAAAGTTGGTAATTCGCACCCCAATTGGTGTACCAACGCACCCCAGTTGGCGTGCCAGCAAGTAACTGCTAAACCATACTGATAACACTTAATAACGCCAATGCATGGCATTAAACGGGAGTTATCAAAATGCTTAATATATCGAACAATCCTCAAAGTTCATCGCAACTACACCCCCAGGGGCAGACACGCATTAAAGCAGCTGCATCTTTAATAGGTGTCCACCACCAGACCCTTCGTCGTTGGTGGAAATCTGACAAATTCCCAAAGCCAGTAAATATCAACGGCATTTTATTATTCAGAAATGCTGACATATTGTCATTTCTTGACAGCCAACAATCTACTAGCGATGAGGTGTAAGTGATGACTACTACACGGCAAACAAAGCAGAAATATAAGCAAATTATTCTTAATCACTTGCTGGCAGGCAAAAGCTTATCTACTTATGAAGCATACGACATTTATAACATTACGTGTTTCTTACAGCGTATTAGCGATTTAAGACGATCAGGCGTAACTATTCAAGATGAATGGGTAAAGAGTAATGGCAAACGGTTTAAGCGTTATTGGATAGCCCAATCGGCACTACAAACAATAGAGGAGGCTTAATCATGCTTACGATCTCAAGCAATAGAATAGGTATGAAAGACGGGCTTTATTCACTCAACGACTTACATATTGCCAGTGGCGGTGAGAAAAAACACAAGCCAGCATTCTTTCTGAGAAATGAAAAAACTAAGGAGATTGTGAGCGAGTTGCGAAATAGTAACTCGCTTAAAAATATACTAAGAGTAAAGCGTGGGGGCGAAGATCAAGGTACTTGGGTATGTAAGGAATTGGTCTATTCTTACGCCATGTGGATAAGTGCAAAGTTTCATATCGCAGTCGTAAGGACTTTCGACGCAGTAGCGAGTGAGTATCAGGTGCTTGATAAGCGGCTTGATAGGTTATGTAGAAACTTAGATGTTGTAACCATAAATCTTAGTAATGCTGGACGTTTTCTAAACGTTGCTGGCAAGCGAATCAAGCCGCAATTGCAGCGCAGCATTGATGAAACGCTTAAACAGATGCAGCCTAGTCTTGAGCTGGTAGGAGGCACCAACAGTGAAAAATAATATCAGCGTATCAAACGACCAGTTAGAGCATATCAATGAGCAGTTAATACTCTTAACGATCGATACTGAACACCTAATGATGGCACTGCAAGCGGTGCAAGTCGATTGCGCGATATCAAAGGGCGTGATTAATGCAGTCATCATGGCCCTATCAGGTAATGCCACTATCACTGAAGATTTAAGTGGCCAGTTAGACGGCTTATTATCAGTACCACAGGAGATAACAAGTCATGAGTGATAATCATACCAAAACCAATGTAAAAGCTCGTTACGATGAAAATTCGAGCCTAAATGACGGGAATTTGAGTGTAATTGATACGAATTCGAGCCTAAATGACGGGAATTTGAGTATTAATGGCAGTGTTATGAATATGTCCGCTAAATCAGAAGAATTCACTAAATATCGACGCAAATTAAGGCATAAAAAAAAGGATGTAACAGGGGTGATTACCCATTTTTCGACTTTTAAGAATAGTGAAAGTCAGTGCTTTACAAGTCATGATAACAAGCGTTATCATGGCCTCACTACTAATTGTTCAGCGGCAAAGCCAAGCCGTCATTCTCTGGCTATTTTTATGCCCAAAATTTGTCTGACTAACTATCAGCGGTTTATTAAAGGCATAAATCAAAATACGTCTGCACTGCAGGCACGTCATAAATATAGTACCGGTATTGGTGCGAACATCTATGACGGGTTAAGTGGGCCTAATACAATACCCCTTGTGGGAAATAAGCTCCGCCGTCTGAACACGGTAGTTAATAACCTGTCACCCTCTTTTTTTGCGGGCGATAACAAACTAACTAATTGTTCAGGAGGCTATCATGCCTAATTCAATCCGTACGACCTCAAACACTCAAACCGCTACCAACAGCACACCAGCCACATTCAAGGCAGGTGACAGCGTTCTGTGGGCAGCTGTAAGCAATCAAGCCTACAAGCTGCAATCGAGCAAAGACAAGCACAGCAAACGCCTTGTTATCCGTCATGCAAACATAGAATATTCATTCAATACTGATGGGCGTAGCAGTCCTGATGATGCTTTGCCGTCACTATTCCATGACACGCCAGCCAACCGCCAAGCTATAGACACGCTATACAGTGGCAGCCAATCAAGCCAGCGCACAGTAATAGACATAACCGAACCGAACGACAATGAAGTTATTGTTATGTCATCTTTTGAGTTATCAGATATTGCTTGTGATCTTGAAAGCGCAGCCGTTGTTATAAGTGACATTGGCAAGCTATTAGCACTCATTCACTATGAAAAAATAGAACCTCATGTTGCTATATCAATGGCACGCTTAACGCATGACACCACGGAAACGTGGCATGAACTACTGCAAAGCCAGTTAGGTTCAATCAAAGAAACCCTAGCAATGACTCGTTATGGCAAGGAGGGCAGCCAGTGAAAACCTACCCACCAAAGCAAAGCCGTAAGCACGCCAAGCGCAAAAGCTACTACAAGAAATACAGAGCCACGCGCCAGCCTAAACAGTCACAAGCAAGGGGGAACAGATGACCACCACACCAACAGACACCCATAAAAAAGCCCGCGCATTTAGCGCAGGCTTTGAGATGATAAGTAGGTTTAATGCAGCCACACGGCATGGGCTGGCAGATGACAATACATTATTAAACTTATATAACCTATGTGAGCAGTTATGCTCGCAAGATAAGCTATTGCACCTTGATAGTAATATTACCATAACCACGGGCTTTGATACAGGTAAGACAGTGCCCACGGCTGGCACGATAGGGCTAGTACTGAGCAGTAACCAAGATAACCCCGTCACCCTTGCCAGCATTATCGCCAACGGCAATCATGATCCGTTAATCATTGACCGTATGCAGCCGTCCGCGTTAATCATTGGCACGTTAGATAGTGGTAATGAGCTTGTAGCGATTGATGACCCACTGGAGGACGTTGTAAAGCTCGCTTACTACCTCATAACTGATAACGTCACGCTACTGGTAAGCCTTGATAAGCTGCTATTCAACAGCATGGTTAGTCATTTTGCCGAAGTCTACCCTGTGACTATCTTTACTACTTTAGATAAGAAGGACACAGTTTGTAAGCCTTTCAAAGGTGAGAACGTCAAAGCCATTGTTACTAGTGATAGAAACGTACTAGAGCATTTAGAATATGGCGAGTTAAGCTATAGAGATATATTAGCCCTTGATGATACAACCATACTTGATCTACAAGCTGAGGTATGGGGCGAACCTGAACCATTAGCCAATGATCCTAGCAAACCCACGCCATACCCAATAAATGCTTTCTCAGGACTACTAAGGCGGGTTATTGAGTTAGTGGCGTACTACGCACAAGTGCCGCTTGCCATGGCAGGTCAGTGCGTTTTAGGGTCACTAGCACACATGGGTCAGCGGTTTATTGATGCACCTTTTGGCCATAGTCATATGGCAGCTTGCTTGATATTAATAACGGAAGGTGAAAGCGGTAGCGGTAAAACTCAAGCAATGGGCTTAACTCACTTCAAAATTAAAGAGTATGAGCGCCAGAAGTACGCTAGCTATTTAGATGACGTATCAACGTGGGAAAGTGATAAAGCTAGTTTAAAAGGTAAGGAGCTATCTACGTTCTTAGATGAAAACCCAAAGCCGCAAAATCCTAAAACATTGTTTGATGATGCAACTATTGAGCCGATACTCGATAGGTTTATTAGTGGTGAAATGAGTAACGCATCGTGGACCACGGATGAAGCAGGGCAATTCTTCAATGGCCATACGATGACTGGTGACACGGCAGGCAGCGCATTGTCTGCAATCACTAAGCTATATAGTGATGGCGAAGTGTCTCGTTTACGCTCGCAAAAGTCTGCTTATGCCACGCCGCAAACCGATGCTCACAGCGTACGCATGACACTACTACTACAAGGTCAACGGGTAGTGTTAGAGCAGGCATTAACTGATCCTTTAATGAACGGACAAGGGTTTTTAGCAAGGGCCTTAATTGCTTGTCCTGAAGACTTACGCGGTCAAAGAACTTGGGACGACGAGCAGCGCAGGAATGACAGCCCCTATGATAATCCTGATTTAATCGCCTACTGGTCACGCTGTCATAGCTTACTTGATCCACTGCCAGCCAGCCTACCAAACGACAGTACAGGCACACCGCAGCGTATCAAAATGAAATGGGGAGATGGTGCGGAACAGGTCTTCTATAAACATATGCAGGCAATAGAGAATCGCCAAGCACAAGGGCAGACATTGGAGTACCTAAAAGCGTATGCATCACGGATGGCAGAGAATGCTAGTCGTATAGCATCATTGATGGCGTTCTTTGATGAGCGCAAGGTAGTAACTATTGATGATATAACGCGCGCCTTTATGCTAGTGGAATACTCAACAGCCGAACGCTTGCGCTATCTTGATGCAACGCCAGCAGGTGAGCAGAACGATAGTGAGAAACTAAGTAGCTGGCTAGTCGATAAAGTGAGGGGTAAAAACCCACCTATATTGAATAAGTCATTTGTTACCCAAAATGCACCCAATGCACTAAGAGGCAAGAAGCTTAACGGTTTACTTGAAGACTTACAAAGTGTGGGACATATCAGGTTAGAAAGTGACGGGCGCAGGCGTTTGGTATGTATCAACCCTAAACTGATTAATTAACCTTAGCTATAACTTAGCTAACCCTGACAAGCTGCTAAACTTGCTAAACTTTATATAGCCCTTGCCAGTCAAGGGCTTAACCTTAGGTAGGGCGCTGCTAAGCATTGCTAAACTTGCTAACCTATAGCTAAACTTGGCTAACTTTAGCGGAACTATAGCAACTTTAGCAGAGCCTTAGCAGGTGCAATCTAAGCTACAAGCTATGATTAACAAGGCTTATGGGAACTTTAGCAACTTTAGCGGCTTTTTCTAGGTATAAAACTATGTTGGTGGGCGTTTATCGTCTGCCTTTTTTTGTGCCTGATGTTTATAAATGTTTATCGTGAGATCAGTTTGAGCACTGGCAGCATGTTAATAAATGTTAAGGTTTATTCAAGTTTTCGGACACGTTAGGCGTTCACCGCCAAGCCTTTTTTATAGTGTAAAAAAACTAAGGTTTCCCCTAGGTTCTTGGACATCGTAGAACCCAACAAAACCCAATATTCAAAATGAAAATACGAAGTAGTGAACCTGTCAAAACCGTACATTCAAAATCACTTTGCACTGCCTTGCATGTTGTCATTTGTTTACATTGGCAGCACCGACCACCCCAAGATAACTACAAGGTTAGAACCTCACAAAACCTCACATTCAAAGCCGATTAATATAGCCACCGACTTGTCAAAACTTGTTATTCAAAACCTTATAAAACCTAACATTGAAAACCAAATTACACACCGCGCAATGTTAACAAATGCTAACATTTTTCAAGGCAATCACTCATCATTGCCAATATCACAAAGCTACGCAGCATAAGGGCTTAGATAGTTTATGGAACAGTACGCGCGCATGCGCGTGAAGCAAGCACTAATGACGGGGTTTTCATACATTATAAAAAGGAGTTTTTTTAGTCCATAAAAAGAGCCGTCAAAATAATACTTGGACTCCATAAAAGGGAGAGTTTTGCGACAAGTATCGAGAGAGGTTATTACACACGTTAGGGACTTTATGGAACAGTACGCGCGCGTGAGGTTCCCCCTAGGTTTTAGCCCGCAGCTGGCAAGTCCAGGAATCTCATAAAACCTCACATCTAACGCGCAGCTCGCCGATTTATTGAATTACCGCCAATGGCGGGAATCTCCACAGTTGGTGGGAATCTTATTGCACACAGCACATGAATCAGTAAGTTTTCGGACATCTTAAGGGTAATTTTCGGAGTCCATAAAAAAGGGAGGTTTTTGGACATCGTAGAGAGGAATAGACAAGTCCAAGTTTGGACGCATCTATTTCGGTTTCTATTCAACTACCCCCAATGAGGAAGGTTAAAACATGGGATTCCCGCCAACTGCGGTCATGCTCAATAAGGTGAGCGACAGAGGTGTCATTTACGCTCGGAACAGATGTCCCCAACTTTGGTGTTATCTAATTTGTCAGTCCACAATAGAGTAGATGCGCTCAACTTTGCTCACATCTATTTAGGCGCTATTAAACAACAAGATAGATAGGCTCAACATTGAGCGTATTAGCCCGCTCCCCAATGGGGGTTAGGCTCAAATAGCTAACCTCAGTCTGAGGGCGTGATATTATCAAGGTTATAATTTGCTTAATGATTTAGATAACCTTGAGGGACAGCCACCATGCCAGCAATAGCCACAGCATCAAACCTTAGTCATCACTTCAAACTAAAAATATCTCACTATCGAGAGCTACTGACACAGCAAAAGGCTGAGAGCATGCAGGTAGGCTATGAGCACCGCGGCAAGTCATACAGTTATAGTATTAAGCTATCAAGAACAGCATGCAACTATGGCGGTCATCGTCATTGGTGGTTATGCCCTAAGTGCAGTAAACGGGTATCAGTGCTTTATTGTGCAGGTGCTTATGTATGCAGGCATTGCATAGGTGGCAAGTATGGCTCACAGCTTGAACAACCTATCGATAACTTATTTAGGCGTTTAGATCGGATTAGAACACGCCTAGGCTGGCAAGACGGCGTTATTCATGGCATTGGTGAGCGACCTAAAGGAATGCACCGCAGCACTTACAATAAGCTAGTGAATGAGTACGACAAGCTGACATCTCAATTATGGCAGTCAACACTCGATAAACTAGGTTGCACCAGTTGAGGCTAAGGGGGACGGATAGACTACTAATATTCATATAGTTATGTGAATCGGTTATGCAAAAGAAACGGTAGTTGCGCTCACATTTGAGCTTATTAGGGAGTAAGAAACTTAAGACCCTCATAGGTATCGTAGAGTTTAGGACACCCCTTGCAGCAAGTGCAGAACCTTACAAACCTCAACGTTCAGCACAGTAATAAAATACTGTATTAACAGACAGTACCGACTTAGCAAAACTGTATATTCAAAGCTTCATAAAACCCGCTCTAAACGGGTTCGTTGTTTAGACTTTCGTTAAATTCTAGCAAGTCGCTATTCTTAAAATAATTCTTACTGAATAGAATAATTGGTTCTGGAAACTCACCTTTTTTCCAATATCTTCGCAATGTCGATGTGCTCACATCATATAGTTTTGCAGTGTTAGCTAGTGTGGTATAGCCATTTGGATTTAGGTCAGTGTCAACTGTTGTCATCGGTATCTTCCTTATAAGCCAGTCTCAAGCATGCTGACTTTTGCGCAATGTAAGTTAATGAGGTTAGCCATACGGAGTGACGGCCGATTAAGGTCCTTGATCATAGTATTTGCTAATAAACAACTGGATAAACGAATATATGGAATATACCTAAGGGTAAATAGCCTATTAACTTCTTAAGCACCGATAAGCTAACAGATAGATGCGCCCAAATCTGAGCACATCTATTTAGATCATAACTGACTTTTAGAAAAGGTATCGTGAGGCTGGCATGTTGAGGAATATTAAAACTCAAAATTCAATTAAGTAAGTAATAGGTTGGGTTCATTTTATCTACTTCTTATCAAGCCTTTTAATAGTGGGGCTATTACCAAGTACATTTTTCATCTGTTCAGCCTGCTTTTTCAAAATATCCATTCTCTCCGCTAACTCCATTCCTTGATGGATTAAATTTGTATTTAGAAACTCTAAGTTAGCAAGGATTGCATTTTGTAGGTGAGACGCATAATCTCTTTGATTGCTATTTTTATTATCAGGGTTTTCTGCTCTCCACTGAGCCGCTGTCTTGCCATAAACTATTACATTTAGCATATCAGCTTCAGAAGTGTATAGCCTCCAATGGTCATCTTTATTTATGCCAAATAGTAAGTTTTGTTGTATGGCATCGGTCTGCAAGCGATAATTAATCTTTGCTAGTTCACGATTTGCTTGCCATTCCACAGATTGAAACTGAGCTTCTTGTTCCTTTAGTCTTTGAAACTCTTTAATAAGGTACAGTTTGAATTCAGGGCTCAGCCAAGCACCAAATTCAAAGGCAATGTCTTTATGAGCGTAAGTCCCACCATAGCGCCCAGCTTTAGCCTGAAGCCCTATTGCATTAGTTCGCTTAATTAGCTCTTTAACACTAACCTTAAAGCTGTTTAGTCCTGACTGAGTTTTAATTGCGGCGAATTCGCCATAATTAAAATCTGGGTTATTGATGCGCTCCCACACACCAATAAACTCTAGGGTATTCCTGTTCCTCAACCAGTCTGATATAAAGAAGTCACCATCTTTAGCCTTGAGCATATCAGTCAAGCTAATATAGTCTTCTTCCTGAACTTCTGAAACAGTAATCACAATATCGTTAACGGTTATCTGTCTATTCTTAGCCATGTTATGCCTCGTAGTTTTATATTTATAGCTGAGTAGAAGTGTAGTGCATGAAAACAAATAAACTAAGCCATTTGTTCATCTAGAGTCATAATATCAGATTTATAATTCTTATAGTGTGAGTAGCTTTTTACTATCGACTGGCGGAAAACCTAATTGAGTAGATGTCTAGCATATGCATATTACTATTTAGTAAATAAAAAAATAAAATTTTGAGCAAATGGTGGTCAAATTGGTGGTCAATTTAATATTTTTAAATATAAAAATTATATAAATCAATGGTTTAATAGACAAAAAAAGGCCCACAGAGGAGGTACTGTGGACTGAGGAAAACGGGTCATGTATTAGCTACACAGGCCGTGGTCAAGAGTTGTTGTAATTATTGTTGCTCTCTACTGTTATTTATAAGGGTAATAATTATCAATACAATAGGTGGAGATATTTACTTAGCTATTAATATTTACTGATTTAAGTGTACAAGTGTTCTGGTACAGTCGCTATGATAGCGCAATTGAGTGCTATCTGGCGGTTTTGGTTACAGTATATTACGTTGTAAAAATTCAAAAGACGCCAAGACTGGTATGAAGCACTGATATTTAGAGCAAGTAGCGGAGCTTTATGGTGAAATCATTCATAAAGGCTCTCAATAATTTCAATACCTTATGTCGATAGAAGGTCATCTAGTCAGCCTTGATACCTTTCTTGATATCTTTGATAACTTAATCGCTGCAGAGATGGCATGACGCCTTGTCCGAAAAATGCTAAGCTATCTGCCATTATTATGTTCATATTAAACTGGGTTTGCCATGACTGACAGCACGCATTTGCATACGCAGGAAGAACCGCCAAGTTCGCAAAATACCAAGAGTATTTTTAACTTGCCTAACAACCTTACGATTGCGCGTATCTTGATGATTCCGCTATTCGTCGCGATTGCCTATTGGCCGCCAGCCATGGGTATTGGTATGCCTGCGATTTCAGACAATGTTATTGCGCGCGTTGGTATGAGCGAGTTTAGCGATAGTTTGTTGCGCCATTTATTATTGACTGGCGTCTTTATTATTGCCGCGATTACCGATTGGCTCGATGGCTATTTTGCTCGTAAACTAAATGTCATGTCAGCCTTTGGTCGCTTTTTGGACCCTGTCGCTGACAAATTAATGGTAGCTGTCGCACTCATTGTCCTTGTACAGTGGCATCCCAATATCATCATGGCGATAGCGGCTATCGTCATTATTTCGCGCGAGATCGCTGTATCAGCGTTACGTGAATGGATGGCGGAACTAGGTAAAAGCACTAGCGTCGCGGTATCTTATGTTGGCAAATTAAAGACCACGTTTCAGATGGTAGCGATTACCGTACTACTGCTTAACTGGCAGTCGCTTGAAACCATCGGTTATGTATTGATGGTCGCCGCTGTAATACTTACCTTATGGTCGATGATGATTTATCTAAAAGCCGCTTGGCCTTACTTAAAGCAAAGCGGATAATTCCATAAGACAAATACAATAAGCTCAAAACTTAGACAATAAAAAACGCCAGTCGCATTAGCTACTGGCGTTTTTGTTTTTACTGCCTAAAAATTAGACAACTTATAGTGTCACTGAGTTATTTTCACCTAAGTTGGTCGCTTTCTTACCGTCCATTACTGCAGCAGTGGTCATCTTAAACATATTAACTACTGAGCTACCGCTTAACCAGTATTCTGCACCATGTGGGACGACTTTGATTAATTGGACATTTGGATCTTCTTTACCTTGCTCATAAAACGCATTGTAAATTGGCGACCATAGCTCGTCTAGCTTCTCTTGGTCTTTGACCAATTCTGCTTTACCGTTAATCGAGACATAATCTTTTGAGTCTTGACTGACATAGGCCAAGTTTACTTGTGGGTCTTTTTCGATATCTTTGATGGTTTCGGTAGTCTTATCGCCAATGAACCAAATTTCTTTTGCGCCAATGCTTGTCTCGCTAGTCGTCATTGGGCAGGCATGTAAATGGCCTTCGTGAGTACGAGTGGTCATCATGGCAAATTTCACTTCTTTTACCAGTTCTTGTACTTTATCAATATGGTCTTGTCTACTCATAATAAATTTCCTTTTTTATAGTGTTTTAATTGGGCTTATATAGCGTTGTTTTAATTAGCCGAATTGAACAGTTGATTATTTATAGTAATTTTTCTTCAGGCTAGATATGTCTAACTATTAAATAAATCTAAAAGTTAAACGTCATCGTTGCCTTAACAACTGAGACTAGAATACCGAGTTGTCATCCTAAATTTATATAGGTTCCCAGTAATGCGATGTGAGTGTTTGTAAGGAATATGAAGGTTAGGTAAAATTGTGACAGCGTAGATTTGAGCGTTCTATTTTTCGATGGATAATTCAAAAACGACTTAAAAAAATACTTTTTTAATTTATCGATTCGCAAATAGTAAGTCGGGATAGAACGCAACTTATCGGCAATTTATCTTGGTTTAGACCTGCTTATTACAGGTCTTCTTGTTATAATACCCAGACCATTTACTTAGCATGGCAGAGATGCCTTGATCTTACGGATTATGCCTTTATGATGACCATCGCCGGACAACCGTTTCTTACCGATTTTCAGACGCAGCAACTCATCAGTCAGTTTCAGCAAAAAACCGAGCTAAATGTCAGTCAAATAAGTACACAGCAAGTGTATGTGCTATCACGAGAGCTATCTGGTGATGAACATAAAAAAGCGCTAGATTTACTAGCGGTTGACCAGTCAGCAACGCTAAATGCGCCGCAAGACAACCAACTACAAGTCATCGTTGGGCCACGTTTTGGTACGATATCGCCATGGGCAAGTAAAGCAACCGATATCTTTAATAACTGTGAAATCGAGATCAATCGTGTTGAGCGTGTTGTCGTTTATACGTTAACCCTCGATAAAAAAATAGACGGTGAAGCAGGCGAAAAACTACCAGTAGACGCTGAGCAGTTATTGTTTGACCGTATGACTCAGAGCTTGGTTTATGACTTGAGCGATGTGAGCAAATTGTTCGATGATCAAGCGCCAGCATCACTGAATCATATCGACGTGATCGGACAAGGTCAGGCAGCGCTAGAATCAGCTAATACAGAATTCGGCTTTGCATTATCCAGTGAAGATATCGACTATCTAATGAATGCCTATGTCAATGAGTTGAAACGCAACCCAACTGACGTTGAGCTGATGATGTTTGCACAAGCAAACTCAGAGCATTGCCGTCATAAGATCTTTAATGCCCAATGGACAGTCGATGGTGAAGTGCAGCCAAAGTCACTGTTCCAAATGATTAAAAACACGTACCAGTCGAACCCACAAGGTATCTTATCAGCCTATAAAGACAACGCCGCGGTCATGGCAGGGTCTGACGGCATGCGTTTTTATCCTATTCCAACCGACGCGATGGATACCAATTCAATCCATCCTTACGACTTTCATCAAGAAAACATCGATATCTTAATGAAGGTTGAGACGCACAATCACCCAACAGCGATTGCCCCTTATTCTGGTGCGGCAACAGGTGCTGGCGGTGAGATTCGTGACGAAGGCGCGACTGGTCGCGGCGGTAAGCCAAAAGCGGGTCTAACAGGATTCCACGTATCACATCTGCATATTCCAGAGCTTAGCGAAAAATGGGAGCAGTCAGGTCAATTAAGCACGCAGGATTATGGTACGCCAGATCGTATGGCAACCAGCCTTGAGATCATGACCGAAGCGCCACTAGGCAGTGCCAATTTCTCAAACGAGTTTGGTCGTCCAAATCTATGCGGTTACTTCCGTAGTTTTCAGCTAGATACCTCTGCCGCAAAAGACGGCAGCGAGATGCGCGGCTATCACAAGCCAATCATGTTGGCAGGTGGTTACGGCAATATCAAACGCAACCTGATTGAAAAAAATGCCATCCAAAAAGGTGATTTGCTCATCGTCCTTGGTGGCCCTGCGATGCAAATCGGTCTGGGCGGCGGTGCCGCATCGTCGGTCGATAGTGGTGACCTTGATGAAGGCTTAGACTTTGCTTCAGTTCAGCGCGATAACGCTGAGATGGAGCGTCGTTGCCAAGAAGTCCTTGATCGCTGCTGGGCACTAGCGGGCGATGATGTCGAAGTAAGCAGTAACAGTAAAGACGGCAACCCAATTGTCTCACTACATGATGTAGGGGCAGGTGGTTTGTCTAACGCGATGCCAGAACTGGTCAATGATCATGAAATGGGCGCGCATCTGAACTTGCGTAAGATTCCATCGTTAGAAGCTGGCATGTCACCAATGGCTATCTGGTCAAACGAAGCGCAAGAGCGTTATGTGCTGGCGATTCGCCCAGAGAGCAAAGATCAGTTTGACGCCATCTGTGCCCGTGAGCGCTGCCCATATGCTATCTTGGGCGAGGCGACGGATATCCGTCAGCTAATCGTTGATGATGAGCTATTGGACGAGCAACCAGTCGATATGCCGATGCAAGTACTGCTCGGCGGTACACCAAAAATGCAGCGTAGCTTTGAGCGTACTGAGAGCACATTGCCAGCATTAGAGCTTGGTGACGTTGATCTAGCTGAATCAATCACCGATGTATTGCGTCACCCAACTGTCGCTAGCAAATCATTCTTGATTAGCATTGGTGACCGTTCTATCACGGGTATGGTCGTGCGTGATCAGTATGTGGGTCGCTATCAAGTGCCTGTATCAGATTGCGCAGTGACCGCTTCTGGCTTGGTGGCGCTAGATGGTCAGCCAATGACTGGCGAAGCAATGAGTGTCGGCGAGCGTACGCCTGTTGCGCTTATTAGTCCAAAAGCCTCTGCGCGTCTAGCAGTCGGTGAAGCGATTACTAACATCGCTGGTGCGCGTATCGCTCAATTGTCTGATATCACGATGTCAGCGAACTGGATGGCCGCGTGTGGTGATGACGTAGAAGATGCGGCATTGTTCGATGCGGTACATGCCGTTGGTGAAGAGCTATGCCCAGCACTCGGTATCGCAATCCCAGTCGGTAAAGACTCGCTATCTATGCGTGCTAACTGGACTGACAACGAGAATGGTGAAAATCAAGACAAGTCAGTCGTGTCGCCAATGAGCTTGGTTGTGACGGCATTTGCTCCTGTCGTTGATGTGGCAAAAACACTAACCCCTGAGCTAATCAATGGTGACAGCGCGTTCTACCGTATTGATTTGTCAAAAGGCAAATTGCGTCTAGGTGGTTCGATCCTTGCGCAGACGCTTAGCCAATTAGGTAACGACTGCCCAGATCTAGCGCAGCCAAGCGACTTGATCGACTTCTTTAACTTTATCCAAGCAGGTAATGAGCAAGGTGTCATCAGCGCTTATCACGATATCGGTGATGGCGGTCTATTAGCGACCATCGCAGAGATGCAGTTCACCAGCCGTCAGGGTATCAAGCTGTCATTAAATGATGATAACTTACTTGGTCAGCTGTTCAGTGAAGAGCTGGGTGCGGTCATCCAAGTATTGCCAGAAAACGTCGCAGCTTTAATGCAATTGGCAGAAGAGTTCAACGTCGCTGATATGCTCAGCCTCGTCGGTCAAAGCTCTGAAGAAGACAGCCTGCTTATCCAAACGCCAACGCTCATGGGTGACGACACATTACGCTTTAGCCGTAGCGAGTTACAGCAAGCATGGACGCAGGTCAGCTATCAAATCGCGCGTCGCCGTGATAACCCAGCCTGCGTACAGCAGGAGTATGACTTGATTAGCGACGCGAGCCATAAAGGCCTCATCGCTGCGCCAAACTTTGATCTCAATCAAAAAGTTGAAGAACCATATGTAAACAGCCGCGCTGATTCTGATAACAGCAGACCAAGAGTCGCTATCTTGCGCGAGCAAGGTGTCAATGGTCAGACAGAGATGGCAGCAGGCTTTACCCAAGCGGGCTTTGAAGCGGTCGATGTACATATGAGTGATCTACTCAGTGGCCGTATCAATCTACGTGACTTCGATGGTCTGGTCGCTTGTGGTGGCTTTAGTTATGGTGATGTACTGGGCGCAGGCTCAGGCTGGGCGAACTCTATCTTGTTCCATGACGAGTTGCGCATGCAGTTTGTCCGCTTCTTTGCCCGTCCTGATACCTTCTCACTAGGTGTCTGTAACGGTTGTCAGATGATGGCTCAGTTAAAAGACCTCATCCCAGGTGCAGAAAACTTCCCAAGATTTATTGCCAACCAGTCAGCTCGTTTTGAAGCGCGTACCGTCAACGTAAAAGTCGAGCGTACCAAATCGATCCTGTTCAAAGGCATGCAAGACAGCATCTTGCCTATCGCTGTGGCGCACGGTGAAGGCTATGCCACGCTGGACAACACCGAGATCGACGGTATGGCAAAACACGGTCAGCTCGCCATGCGTTATGTCGATAGCCAAGGTCATCCAACCGAGACTTATCCGCTCAATCCAAACGGTTCGCTCGGCGGTGTCACGGGTCTGTGTAGCACTGATGGTCGCGTCACCATCATGATGCCGCACCCTGAGCGTACGCTACGTGCCTACAATCACAGCTGGAAACCAGAAGAGTGGGATGAGGACGGCGCGTGGATGCGTATGTTCCGCAATGCGCGTGCTTGGTTTAGATAGGCTAAGTTGGTTTAGGGTATTGTTGTAAGCATAAAAAAGGTGGGCTTAGGCTCACCTTTTTTGTGTTTGCAGGTTTAATTTTATTGGGAGCTGATCCTGTTTTTCGCTGCAATCAGGGGTAAAACGCATTTTAAGGCATCCATAATTGCAGCAGTCATATCGTTAGTATATTCACTCTAAGTTTACGACAATACAAATTTTCTTGAGATAAGACAAAGTATTGCTTTATCTTTTTCCTGCATAAGAATAAAAGCCGTAGCATACAATAACTTATGAGATGTTATAATTCGCTATTTGTTAAAATAATTTCGCTAATAGCGAATAAAATATTTGATTTAAGTCTGTTTTAAATTATAATGGATACTGTTAGTTGATATACAGACGAACCACTCATCATTTAATTTAGGTAACTATGTTGCCTGCGGAGAATGCAAATTCTCTAACTCTTGCTGGGCTCATGCGTCAATTACTCGACGTATAATAATATCTCAGTAGTGTTGTTGCTTGCGATGAGAGCAAGCAACAACCTTGTTAGGACTGACTGCTGATTAAGTCTATCTTCTAGTTGTGATGAGAATGCTAATAATGTTGTTAGCATCAACTGGAGGAAATGTTATGAAAAAATCAACTGATAATCAGCAACCGCTTAAGGGAAGTAGTAAATGGAAGAAGAAACTTGTTTTCTTTCTTCTTAGTACTTTTAAAATTTTCTACTCACTGTTAAGAGTGATTGATTTCATCAGGCAACATCTTGATGGAAACCCTTAAGCGTTATCCTAAGCAAGCTACTAATGGAGTATCACATGATAAATAGTGCGCTTAAAAAAATTAGACTGTTTCATAATATCAAACAAAATGAACTTGCTACCAAATTAGAAATATCAAATTCTTATCTTTCAGAAATTGAAAATGGGAAAAAATCTCCAAGCTTTGAATTACTAGAAAAATATTCTACATATTTTGATATACCTACTTCATCTCTTATGTACTTTTCTGAACAGTTAGAGAATGAAGGGAAATTATCGAAGAGTTTTCGTATCAAGTCAGCCAGTCTGATTCTTAAGCTATTAGATTGGAGCAATGAAAGTGAAAAGCAACAAACTGAAAGTGAAAACTGATAAATACTATCCTTTAAATCAAAGTGCACTATATAGAGTTAACAGTAAGAAAAAGCTAGCTGAAGTATTGTTAATTTCAGGAACTGAGTTAGCAACCTTGATTAGAGATGATGATAAAATTAAATTTTATAATTGCTATCTAAATGAGAAAGATAGGCTAATTCAACAACCACAAGGACTAATGTATAAATTACATAATATAGTCAGTTCAAAACAAAAATGTTATAGCTAGGACAAACATCATAAAATAATTTGGATAAGTCATTTTCCATCCACCCTTGGCGTAGAAACTTCACTTGAGCCCATTTTTTCTCAATAGGGTTCAAGTCTGGGCTATACGGTGGCAGCCATAGAATACGATGACCATGCCTGTTCAGTAATTTTTGGATACGTTTGCTTTTATGAAACCGAGCATTATCCATGATAATCACGCATTTGGTTTTAAGACTTGGAATAAGTTTAAACTTGCACCAGTCGTAGAATATGCTGCTGTTAATGTTCTGTTCAAAGTAATCCAGTGCAAATAGCATCTTTTCATATAGAGCCCCAATGACGTTGGTTCGCTTTTTACCTTGCCAGTTGTCGCTGTCGATACAGGGTTTGCCTATCGGTGCATAGCCATGAGAACGAATAGTTTCAGCCTCAAAGCCGCTTTCATCCATATAGACAATGGGATAGCCTTGCTGTTTAAAGTTATCAAGCTTACTCTGATACGCCGCTCTTTTTATTGGACACGCTTTTGGATGCTCTAAGGTCTTTTTTTTGACTGATGCCTAGGCGTTTTAAAGCCTCACAAATGGCTGAGGCAGTACAGTTGAACCGTCTTGCTCTCTCATAGTGATAGTCATCAGGGTAACGCTCAACGTCTTTGCGTAGTGCATCATCTGGTATTTTTGATGGCGTAACATTGCGAGTGCTCTTACTATGCAGCCGTTTCTTCCACTTTTGAATGGTGGTTGGACTAATGTCATAAAAAGAGGCTGCCTCGGCAAAGGTCATGCCATTTGCTAAGCTTTTAAGAACTTGTTTGCGATAGTCTAGTGAATAAGTCATGATAATTAAGTATATCTGTTGAGATGTTTTATCTTATAACACTTTTGTATTTGATACACTATAGAGTAGCAAATTTATTATCTAGAATTGAAACCCCTGAATATATTCAATATTCAAAAAAAGGCTTATCCCACATTACTAATGCGTCTATACACGCTAACTCAAAGCAAGTTATAACCTTCGATATCAAATCGTATTATTTATCAATAAAGAGAGAAAGTGTACAAAATTTCTTTAGAGAAGAATTAGAGTGTGAAATCGATATCGCCTTTATTTTATCTAAGCTATGTACGTTAGACGAAGCATTGCCTACTGGAAGTCAAATCAGTAATTATCTCTGCAATCTAGTTAACTTAGTCATGTTCGATGAAATGAATAGTCTAGCGTCTAGGTTCGGAATGAGCTTCAGTGTATATGCTGATGATATAACTATTTCAGGTGATAACTTGGACTCAAGTCATCTAAATACTATGAGAAAAATTATTGAAAGATACGGTTATTGTATAAAAGACGAGAAGACTAAAATATTTAAAGGTAACGAAACCGCTGTAGTAACTGGTATAGCTCTTAAAGAAAGTTTGGATATAAAAAATGAATTTTATTCAGATTTAAGAAAGTTATGTGAATTAGTTAACTCTTATATAGATAAAGAGTCTTATGCTCAGTTGAAGGGTGATTATTTTAAATTAAAAGGAAAAATTCAATATATTAAGCAGTTAAATCAAACAATACCAAGGCTGGCTTTAAATACAAAAGCTTTACTTGAAAGGAAGTTGGATGGGCAGATTTAACGAATCAAGAAGAACTTGTGAAATAAATGTCCACCACGCTTTTAGCCACTTAATGGACATTCATTTAAATAAAAACTAACTGAACTGTAATTACTTTTAAACTCGCCAAAATCAATCCCAGCTTAAAATCACCTTACCGCACTGCCCACTTTCCATGATATCAAAGCCTTCTTGAAAGTCATCAATGTGCATGCGATGGGTAATGATTGGCGACAGATCAATACCGCTAATCAGCATTTGCTCCATCTGATACCACGTCTCCCACATCTCACGCCCATAGATACCTTTTAGGGTTAATGCCTTAAAGATAATCTTGCTCCAATCCACCGTGGTGGTGTTAGGTAAAATACCCAAGAGCGCAATTTTAGAGCCGTTATACATGTTGCTAATCATCGAATCAAAGGCCTGAGGCGAGCCTGACATCTCAAGCCCAATGTCAAAGCCGTGCATTTTCAAGGTATCAATAGCGCCTTCGATGGTTTCACCTTTGGCTGGGTTGATGGTCATCGTTGCGCCCATTTTTTTGGCAAGCTCTAGGCGATAATCGCTGATATCACTGACCACAATATTACGCGCCCCTGCAAAGCGGCAAATCGCCGTTGCCATTGACCCAATCAGCCCTGCACCTGTAATCAGTACATCTTCACCAAGGACAGGAAATGAAAGGGCAGTATGAGTGGCGTTGCCAAAGGGATCCATAATGGCGGCCATCTCATCGCTGATACGCTCATCGAGTTTGATGACATTATCGGCAGGTATCACCAAATATTCGGCAAACGCGCCATCGCGGTCGACGCCCACGCCGATGGTGTTTTCGCACACATGTAGCTTACCACGGCGGCAGTTACGGCAATGTCCGCAAGCGATATGGCCTTCGCCTGTGACGCGGTCACCCACTTCAAGATGCTTGACGCCATCGCCCATTTCACTAATAACACCGACGTATTCATGTCCGATAATCATTGGCGTGTTTATGGTTTTTTGTGACCACTCATCCCACTTATAAATGTGCAAATCTGTGCCACAGATGGCGGTTTTTTTAATTTTAATTTTAACGTCATTGATGCCGACCGTTGGTTCGGGCATGTCTTGCATCCAGATGCCTTTTTTGGCATGAGCTTTAACCAGTGCTTTCATACTTTTCTCTTATTTAGCTGTGTTGTACTTAATTATTGAATTTAGATAAGTTCTGAATGACGCTTAATCAATCACCTTCATTTGCTTGGCGACTTTGATAAAGGCGGCGATACACTGGTCGAGCTGCTCGCGAGTATGAGCGGCAGAGAGCTGCACACGAATGCGAGCTTCATTTTTGGGTACGACAGGATAGAAGAAGCCAATCACATAAATGCCTTCTTCAAGCAGTGCGTCTGCCATTTGCTGCGAGACATTGGCGTCATAGAGCATCACCGCACAGATTGCCGATTCGGTAGGCTTGATATCGAAACCCGCATCTTGCATTTGCTTCACAAAATAGGCGGTATTTTCATGCAATTGGTCTTGTAAGGTATTGTCTTGCGACAGCATCTCAAACGCTTTTACTCCAGCGGCAGCCACCATAGGAGGAATAGAGTTTGAAAATAGATACGGGCGTGAGCGTTGACGCAGCATCTCAATCATTTCTTTTTTACCCGTCGTAAAGCCGCCAATAGCACCGCCAAACGCCTTGCCTAACGTACCAGTGATCAGCTCAATATCGCCACGTAGATCAAACAATTCAGTCACGCCGCCACCAGTGCGACCGACTACGCCTGCTGAATGTGACTCGTCAATCATCACCATGGCATCATATTTTTGTGCCAACGCATAGATCTCATCCATCGGCGCCACATTACCATCCATCGAAAACACACCATCGGTGACAATCAAACGAAAACGCTGTGCTTGCGCCGCTTGTAATTGCATCTCTAAATCTTGCATATCCGCATTGGCATAGCGATAACGAGCCGCTTTACACAGGCGCACACCGTCGATGATTGAAGCATGATTTAACGAATCAGAAATAATCGCATCTTCGCTAGTTAGCAGTGGTTCAAAGGCACCACCATTGGCATCGAAACAGGCCGCATAAAGAATCGTATCTTCGGTATTAAAAAACTTAGAAATTGCCGCTTCTAATTGCTTATGCAAATCTTGCGTACCACAAATAAAACGCACCGATGACATGCCGTAACCTGAGTCTTCAATGGCTTTGATCGCCGCCTTTTTAATCTCAGGGTGATCAGACAGTCCAAGGTAGTTATTGGCACAGAAGTTAAGCATCTCACGGCCATCGGCGATCTTGATGAGTGCATCTTGCGGAGAAGTGATAACGCGCTCGTTTTTATACAGGCCTGCCGCACGTATATCGCTGATTTCTTGTTGTAGGTGTTTTTGAAAGGCTTGATACATAAATATTCCTTTTTTAGTATTATTGGTGTTCATTTGATAATAGAGATATTGGGACTGGTCATAGAACTAGGCTATCAAAGCCAAGCTATCAAAGCCATGCAACATCCTAGCCATCATTAAAACCAACAATGCGGGAAGCCAACGAGATGGTGCGAGCAGTGATGCTATCTATAACCCTGTGAGCGGTGATTTTATCATTAGCCTATCGCAATAAATAGCCTAAATAGTTGGTAGATAGTCCTTCTTTTATAAAGTGATATAGTGCTGTTTAGTTGTAGTGTTGGTCTCATAGCGGCTTAGCTATGTCTCAAAACATAAGACATCAACTTGCGCATTTTTATAATCTTGATTGGTAAGTATTGATAAGTACTGTCTATCCAGTTAGTCATCTTTGGGACGCTTCTGAGCCTCAGCGATCAACTCATAAATCTTGGCACTTTCCTTTAGCACACAAGCATCATAGGCAGAGAGCGGCTCAGGTTCTTGCTCCTCTTTCTTTTTCTGCTCCTGCTTGGCTTTTTCTTCTAGATATTTTTGCAGATTGTCTTGCTCATCTTGTTGAGAATTATTCATGGCTTATGTCTCCTAATATTTTGATCACTTAATAAAAATCATCCCGACCAGCATACTTCTTATTTAGCGCCTGCAATATCGCATAGGTCTCGCTATCCATATTCCCCGTTGGCTGCTGCGATCTGAAGTGTAGCTGAAACGCATAGACAACATCGCGACTGGCTTTGTCCCACGTATCGGTATCGTTGATTTGATAGCCATATTTGCGAAACGCTTGCTTGATCTCAGGTATCGTGGCCGACGCAAATCCATCTTGATTCATAAAGAATTGCTTATCAAATTCATCATACCAAGCGCCGATACTGTAATCGAAATACAGTCGCTCCCACGGGAACTTTGCACCAGGGTCTATCTTGCGCGAGGGTGCCATATCGGAGTGACCGATGATATTCTTCGGTGAGATGTCATAGCGCGTGGCGATATCTTGCACCAGTTGTGCGACTTTTTTAATCTGCAACTCATCAAATGCCACATAATGCTCATAAGGATGATAGTCGAGCGTGCCATTTTTTAGTGCGTCTCGATATTCAGGCTTAATGCCACTATTGACGATCTCGATACCGATAGAGGTATCGTTTAATATCGTCCGTCCTGCAAAGCCGCCATCACCTGCATGCCATGCGCGTTCCGACTCTGGTACGAGGTTATAAATTTTATCATCGTCATTGTCTAATACTAAATAGTGCGCGCTCACATTGCCTGTGGTCAATGTCTTTATCGAGCGCTCATTATCTGAGACCGTATAGTGCAAGACGATGGTTTTGATGCGCTCGCTTTTGCCAGTCGCTTGGTAGCTATCGCTGTCGATGACATAACGCGGCTCTGTCGTTGATACGCAGCCAACGAGCGGTAGCATGGTGCATGCTACTAGTACTGAAGCCAATGCAATCGAGGAAATGTTTTTTGCCATGAAATGCTCTGTATGGGAAGGGTTGCGGTTAATTAACGTTAGGATTGACTGCGATTTTTTTGTAACCAATTGCCCCAAGCAGAATAAAGAATCCTAGCAAGACATAAGCATTGAACGACAACGCCGCTGGTGAAAATGGTAGTAGCAACAGCGATATAAAGACCACACTGATTAATACAGAGAGATAATTTAGCAGACCTGCCTGTTTCTTTTTTCGCTCATTGATAAGGTCGGCGGTCGTGACATAAGCAAAGCCAACGGTTATACCTAAGGACGCCATTGTCACGATATCGAGTAGATAGTTTCTACCTAGCCAAGGAGAGAGTAGGCACACCAAGCATATCAATATAACGGTCTTTTGCTTACTAAATTGGTTGTGTTTATCCGTAAATACACTGGGCAATAATGACGTGTCGCCCATAGACTCTAAGAGTTTAACCGATGACAATATAAAGCCGTTGATACCGCTCATTATCGAGCCAATCATAGCGATCGATAGCAGCCAGATGCCAATGCTACCAATCCGATTGTCTATGCCTTCACCTGTCGCCCAGTGGCTGTCTTTGATCGCTTGATAGTCAAAGCTCATGTTTAGCGCGGTAAAGTAGTTGATTAAAAAGTAAAACAACACACCAGCGATGAGTGAAACTAGGATAATACTTTTGGTCTTGGTTTTTGAATCACTAATCGCTTTTGAAATCTGCGGTGTGGTCTCAAAACCAACATACGCCCACGGCATAACGGCCAAGATAGGTAACCATGCCAGACTGGTAATAGAGCCGCTAGACATATCAGTTGGCAAAAATGCTTGGTTCGTTGGTGTCATCCAAAGTGAGGCAAAAAACAGCGCGGTGACTGATAGAATCATAAAGAGGGCGATATAGAGTTGGATTTTTGCGCCGACTCGTACACCTTTTAGATTGATATAACTGAATAAAATAATAGCCGCGCTGCATAAGAACACTTCACTGGCGTAGACTTCCCAACCAGCAATCGTATACAGATAGCCTAATTGTAAGCCGCTAGGTAACAGATAGCGCAGTAGCAAAGCGACGGCTGATATATTGAGCGCGATAATAGAGATATAGCCTATCGTGACGCCCCAACCATAGATATAGGCATGCTTGCGATTGATGTATTTTTCAATCCAATAGATACCGCCTGACTCGTTCTCTGGCGTTTGAGTCAGCAAATTAATATAGGCACGCGCAACCATATAGATGGCTAAAGTACCGATAATAATAGCAACAGAAGAGCCTAATAGCTGTGACTGTGGCAAAAACAAATCGCCTGGCATGACATAAGCGCCCCAGCCGATGATCGCACCAACGCTAATCGCTATCGCTTGTAGGTAGCTGATACTTCCTGTCTGTTCACTCATGGAGTGCTCCTTCACGATCAAAGATGTAGAAGGAGAGAGTGTTTGTTATGGAGCTGACATAGAACATGAAAAACCTTGTGACGCCATTACGCAGGGTAGTGGCTATCTTTTATAAATAGAAAAGTCATATTAAAGGTTTTTGTTGAGTGTTACCTTTTCAATCCTGTTGGATTTTTTTAGCCAGAACCTTTTTCCAACTGTCCTCTAAACAGTCAATCGCGAGCCACGGTTCAATAGTATCTGCATCATATTTCTCTTTAGAATTGGCCAATTGCCATAACGTCTTTAATGTCGCAAACGGATAAGGGCGCTCAATCAAATATACGGGTAAATCAGCTTCTATAATGCCATCACGGACGACTTGGAAATACCAGCCAGAGATACCTTGCTTGCTGACCCATGCCGCGATATTTGGTACTTTGGTAAATTGGCCAATTTGGTCGTTGATTTTGTAGCAGGGGCGTCGCGGTTGGACGATACGTAACTGAACGCTAGCATCATCATTACTAATGTCTTGATCGCTTTCAAAATGCCCACCATATTGAAAAACATCGCCAATACAAACCATAGATTCGGTCATTTCAGGCAGACCATTGATAGCTTCAGTCGTAAGATTTTCACCCAATGTACCGACACGAACTTTTAAACCGAATTCTGCATTGATTTTTGCATACGTCGCAGTCGCTAGCTGATGCACGGCTTTGAGTGGGCCACCATGATGCTTACGGTCAGCCTGTTCATCAGTGGTTAAGCCCATAAAGTTGACGGCGACAGGAGACTTAATAGGTGCTTTATCAATGGCGCTCATTTCTTCACGAGCGAATGGCATAGACTTGCCAGCGCGGACACAAGTGAGGGTAGCGATATGTAAGGGCAAGTCTTGGTTAAAGTCTGTTAGGGTTTGCTCAGGTGATGACGTGATCGATGCTGCGCTCATAAGGTTTCCTAATAAGTAGAATGAATAGGCAAGGGCGGCTTAATTTTGGCGGTTTAATTTTAGTGGCTAATAACTATTAATATGAAATGAGCTTATCTGTACTCAATGATGTATCTGATTATACTGGTTCATCACCATAAAATTTACATAAAAAAAGACCAGAATAAGTATTCTAGCCTTTTGGTGAAGCGTTTCTTAATTTTGAACGAGTATCGTCACTGACAAGTTTATTTGTTTTTGTTACGACGACCCGCAGTTTTCTTTTCGCGCGGCGTAGCAACTAGCTCAGCCAATTGCTCAGGTGATGACCATAGGCCTTCTAAGTCATAAAACTCACGCGCTTGCGGCGTCATCATATGGACGACAACTGCGCCCAAATCAATCAACGTCCAGTCAGAGTCGATGCCGCCTTCACGGCCAAGTGGCATAAAACCAGCTTGCTTAGCTTCAGCGCCGACGCTATCAGCCATCGCACGTACATGACGCTTTGAGGTACCATCAGCGATGATGATGCGCTCTGTTACGTCAGTCAACTCTTCTACATTCATTACAGTGATGTTCTTTGCTTTCATATCATCTAGAGCGCTTTGTACTAGGGTCAAGCATTCTGTTAGGCGTTCTGCAGTCATGGTGTTGGTCATAAATTTTAATCTCTTGAATCGTAAATATGTAAAATAAAGGGGTAAAACGTCAATTTGTCTTATCCGACTGATCATATGTCGTCAGTCACGCATAGAGACAGGATAGGCAAAATGACATAGATAAGGCGATTTTAACGGAATTGAACAGCAGAATATAGCTGATGGGCGATAATATAGTGATAAACAGCAGGATTTAGCCATTTAGCTAATGGATTAGATTCAGTATTGCTAATGATATCATTTATTGATGCTATAGATGCGATTTGCCGTTGAGCGACTGGCATTTTATTTGTTTGATCGTCTATTCTCTGTAGTTGTTCGCGTATTTGTGTGCTTGATACCGCAGTAATAGGTCGCGAATCTATATAAATGCGTCCTTGAATGGCGTTTTTCAAGTCAGTGTTATTTGAATTTAAGCTATTTGTCGAGTGTTGAATAGTTGGTGTTAGCAGCTCGATAGGTGAGTCTATTATATGGGGCTGCAATGACGATGGTAATTGCGTTTTTAAGAAAGCAATATCTTGTACGGTCGCTGTATTATTTTCAGAAGATATAATACTGCCAGTAACTTTTTCGCTAATACCATCACTCACATCGGTACTACTCTGACGATTAAACACCCATAGATTGGCATGGTCAGTGAGACGCAAGCCATCTTTCCATTTATCCAAACTATGGGCGCTGTCCATACCCATGATAAATATCAAATTGTCATTAGGGTACTGCTGCCTCAATGTGCGTATACTGTCGATCGTATAGACAGGCGGCGCTTGCCATAGCTCCAGCTCATTGATCTGTATCGGTGTATTCTCTGTCGCCAGCTTTAACATCGTTAAACGATGATTAGCATCTGTACTTTGTGTCTTAAATGGCGAGCGTGCATTGGGTAATAAGGACACGTGCAGTGTGCGCTGTAGCCGCGTTGCGATTGGTAGTAGGTGCTGATAGACAGACATTGCTACTTCTAAATGACCATTATGTACTGGATCGAACGAGCCACCAAGATAGGCACGAATGGCAGGTGCAGGTGTTTTCTCTTGAGGGCTGTTGCTCATATTTGGCATAAATAAATGTGTAAAAGTAGATAGGGCGCACGTAAACTTTCATGCACCTTGCTCTTTTACCAGCTGACCTTTTTAGATTAAGTGATTTGATGATAGCTCTATTGTAGAGGGCAGACGAGCATCTGTCACCACTGTCTGTCACAGAGCACCAATAAAAAACCGACCATCATAATGATAGTCGGCTTTGTATAGGAATTTAACGGTTAAGTCTTACAGCGATTAAATCAAATCGCTATACGCTTGGATAGCGGTTAACGCGATGGTATAGACGATATCGTCGACCAAGGCACCGCGTGATAAATCATTCACGGGTTTATTCAAGCCCTGTAGCATAGGGCCGACACTGACGACGTTGGCACTGCGCTGTACTGCTTTATAAGTGGTGTTACCAGTGTTGAGGTCAGGGAAGATAAAGACATTGGCCTGTCCAGCGACAGGTGAATCAGGTGCTTTTTGTTTACCGACGCTCATGACAGACGCCGCATCATACTGTAGCGGGCCGTCGACCTTGAGGTCTGGTGCACGCTCGCGAACGATTTGGGTGGCACGGGCGACTTTTTCGACATCTGCGCCTGCGCCTGATGAGCCAGTAGAGTAGCTGATCATCGCAACTTTTGGATCGATACCAAAGGCAGCAGCAGACTGTGCTGATTGAATGGCAATCTCTGCCAGCTCTTCAGCATTAGGATCAGGGTTGATCGCACAATCACCATAGACGACCACTTGCTCAGGCAACAGCATAAAGAACACTGACGACACGAGTGAGTACTGCGGCGCGGTCTTGATTAGCTGGAATGCTGGGCGTACTGTATTGGCAGTGGTATGAATCGCACCTGAGACCAGACCGTCGACTTCGTCTAGTTGGAGCATGATAGTACCTAGATAGACCGTGTCTTTTAGGTATTCAGCAGCGACTTCTGCAGTGGTTTTGCCTTTACGGCGCTCTACGACAGCGGCGATATATTTGCTCATATCTAGGTTGTCAGGATCGATGATCTCTAGCCCTTCAGGCAGCGTCAAATCACGGTTTTTAGCCACTTGCTCAACTTCACTACGTTTAGCAAGTAACACGCAGTTGGCGATACCACGACTCTGACAGATACAGGCCGCTTCGACCGTACGTGGTTCCGCGCCTTCTGGCAGCACAATACGTTTTTTGGCGTGCTGTGATTTTTTGACCAACTGATGGCGAAATGCTGATGGTGACAGACGCGGTTCATGATTGCGGCTGAAGTATTCTTTAATCCAGCTCAGATCCAAATGCGCTGCCACATAACGAGCGACTTCATCAGCACGTTCTGTATCATCACTTGGAATCTCAGAACTCATATGCATCAAGCTCTGTACTGTCTCGTAGCTGTCGCTTTCGACACTCATGACAGGGATGCCAGTTTTGAGCGCTGACTGCCAAAGCTCAGCAACTGTATCGCTTGGGGTAATGCCACCTGTCAATACTAGACCTGCCAATGGAATCCCATTGATACAGGCCAATCCAGCGGCTAATAGCAAGTCATCACGGTCGCCGGGCACGACCATTAACGTACCACGCTTAAAGACTTCATTGACGCGCGCTACTGAACGAGCGGTTAGGCTGATACGATTGATACGACGTGTCTTTGCTTCACCAACATTTAACCAAGTCGCATCAAGCTCTGTTGCGATATCCCATGTACGAGGCACAGACAACGAGTCACTAAAAGGAACAACACCGATAAGGCGGAACACTTCGGTATTGAACGAAGGCGATAGACGCTGAACCTCTTGCAGGAAGTTTGGATCTAAGCTGACAACGGCCTCACCCGGCGCGACAGGTTGATTATCAAACGTGTTCGGCACGTCTTGTACCCGCATCAATATCACGCCTAGCGTCCGTGAATCGATGACACCGCCAAACTCACGAGCATGGACATCCAGTTTGTCTGCTAAATAAGCAGGTTTACTGATATCAGCGGTACTGACAAATATAATCTTGGCATCGAGCGCATGGGCAAGTGCACGGTTGATTTGTGAAGCATAAGAGGTCTCAGTGGTCGGCACCAGACCTTCACAGATAATCACGTCATGACCATCATCGATCGTATGAAAATTGGCAATCACTTCTTCCATCAAGTCATCAAGATTGTCATCGCCTAGCATACGCTCGACGTGTTGACGGCTGATAGAGTCAGGTGGATTTAGGCCAAATGCGTGCATGGTCAATGCGCTTGAGCTGTCTAAGCTGTGTTGTTTATCTAGCGTATCATCTTGCAAAAACGGCTTCATAAAGCCCGCCTTGATACCGTTATAATCAAAAGCACGGATTAGCCCTAGCGCGGCTGATGTCACACCGATACCGCGACTAATGGGAACAAGTAAAATGGTTTGCATAATGTGTCCTACAATTTATTTTATTTTAGACGTCGAGTCATTTTGAGCAGCATGACAAATACAGTATAGAAATGCCAAACGCTTTATCTTATTCGTTCTCAGCTTTTTATAAGCGTTTCGCAAGATAAGCGCTAGGCATTATAATCAATCGTCTTATACTAAGTTCAATGCTTGACGAGTCTCTTGAGCGATGCGGTATTCTTCGTCTGTAGGTATAACCCACAGCTCGACACTGCTACCTTCTGCTTGGAAGCTGCCTTCTTGGCCACCGTACAATCCAGCGTTCTTTTCAGCGTCCATCTTGATACTGAAATGACGCATGACGGCTAGAATACTTGCGCGAGTGGTGACAGAGTTTTCGCCGATACCACCAGTGAAAACAATACCAGTGAATTCAGGCAGTGCACAGCTTAAGCTGGCGAGGTATTTACCAGCGCGGTAACAGAACATCTCGATGGCGAGCTGCGCATCTTTATGGCCTTCGCTCGCGGCTTGCTCAATAGTACGTAAGTCATTTGATAGACCAGAGATACCAAGCAGACCGCTCTCACTATTTAGCATTTTATCCGTTTCTTCTAGACTAATACCGAGCTGACGTTTCAGATGCATATGTAAGCTTGGGTCGACATCGCCGCTACGTGTGCCCATCATCAGTCCCTCAAGCGGGGTCAGGCCCATGCTGGTATCGAGGCTCTTGCCATCATATACGGCGGTTGCTGAGCAACCATTGCCTAGATGCGCGGTTATCCAGCCATGAGGACCTTTTGCTTCAGTAACCTGGCTAGCACGTTCTGAGACGTAGGCATGAGACGTACCATGGAAGCCGTAACGACGGATTTTGTGCTCTTCATATAGATATTTTGGCAACGCATAGCGGAAGGCAACAGGCGGCATGGTTTGGTGAAAGGCGGTGTCAAATACCACGACTTGTGGAATGTCAGGATAAATAGCTTGAACCGCTTCAATACCCAAAGCATTTGCAGGGTTATGTAGTGGAGCTAGTATCTTTAAGCGTTTTACTTCTTCTAGCGCATGCTGATCAACGCGAACCGCTTCAGAGTACTCACGGCCGCCATGTACCACGCGGTGCCCGACTGCGATGAAATGATATTGCTCTAGTAGCTCTAGAATTTTTTGTAAGGCGAGTTTGTGACTACCACCAGGAATAGAGATCTCTAACTTATCGCCATTTAGCGTGGTGTGTTTGATACGGGCTGTATCGAGACCTAAGTTTTCGGCAAGACCGGTGATACGAGTAGAGTTGTCATCGCTGATCAACGCGTATTTGATAGAAGACGAACCGCAGTTGAGGACTAAAGTGGGGCTAGTTAGGGTTGATGTTTCACTGTTCTTATCATCAAAAGTGGTACTTAGGTTGGCGCTCATACTCTATCCTTAGATTGGTTTTTATAAAGGGCAAATCAATTATATCGTTCGTTCGATACAAAAAAGACGTCTATTGCCACGTCCTGTTTTATTATCATCAAATGCTACATCGCCGATATCTCAAGTGCTGTAGTAAGGCTCACTGAGATGTGATGTCATTGTTATATGGAATTGATGAAGTTGATAACCGTCGAGTAAATAAAAATAAGCCATATATATGCTGATCATATCAAGCAAGCATATTGGCGATTTTGTTTATACTTGGGCTACTATTTCTGACAGTGCTATGCATCCATGCTTATGAGGTAATGCGTCTGCATCTCAGGCTAGCATCCTATTGCCGCCGCAAACTGGGAATATAATGTAACACATTTTTGTTTCTACACCACGACAGGGGTAAGGTTTAAAATGTGTGATTAATAAATGGCTAAATATAAAATAAATCGATTATATTCAGTGAGTTATAGAAATATAAGTGGATAACTTGTATGGGCTACATAACAGTGCTCCGACTCACAAAATTGTAAGAAATATTGTCGAGACACCCATATGTCATACATTCATATCTAAGCTCGCAGACGATATTACTATAAAAATTCGACTAATGTTTTAGAAAATATCCAACATCACGCAAATTTATTCACCAATCATATTCAGTATCCGTACAGCTTTATGTAATAATGCTATGATGAAAATAGTCATAACGGCAGTGCTTTCGCTGTCGGTTTGGCTGTCCATTTGTTTTTTATTTATCACGATTTACTATCGACATTATGCCGTCGTAAGCTCATAGGTTATCTATTATATGTCTACTATACACAGCCCCTCAGCAGCCAAGCATGCTAGCTCGTTCGCTCGTACCAGTCGTCAGGCTGTCGCCACTTTATTTATTGGCAGTGTGGTTATGGTAGGATTGTCAGGCTGCGGGCAAAAAGGCGATCTATATTTGGCAGACTCTAGTAGTCAAACGATAGAGGGCAGTGTGTCTGTACTGGATAGTACTAGCCATCCACAAGATGCAGCCTTTGCGGGTATCGACGATGATAACTATCAAAAAAACCGCTACCTAGAAGAGCAAATGGTGCTACCTGAGCCCAGTACTGACCCCAACGACTATTAATTGCTAAGCCAATAACTGCTAGGCTAATAATCGCTAAGCTGAATCAATAGTTAGCGGTTAGGTGCTTGTTAATTAACAGTTTAACTAACTGGCGATTCTTTACTGCCTGATTGACTAAATAGCTTTACTACCTAAATTTAATTTTCACCCTTGATAATCTGATTATATTAGAGATGTTTATATGAGTCATTCTGAACTACCTGCTGACTTGACCGATTCTACTACTGGCGAATCCGTTACTATCCAAACTGAGCAAGGGTTGTATGTTGACCCGAAAGCTTTAAGTGCTCACTTGCCAGCGCTAAGCTATCGCGGCGATGCATTGTATATGGAGCAGGTCAGTATTGATGAGCTAGCAAAACAATATGGCACACCTTGCTACGTGTATTCAAAGCAAGCAATATTGGATGTTTATCAAGCTTATACTGATAGCTTTGCCAGTCTGAATCATCAAGTATGCTATGCCGTAAAAGCAAACTCTAACCTTGCCGTGCTTGGTATCTTGGCACAGGCGGGTGCTGGGTTTGACATTGTCTCTCGCGGTGAATTGATGCGTGTATTGGCGGCAGGTGGCGCAGCATCACGTGTGGTATTCTCAGGCGTTGGCAAAACGTACAGTGATATCGAATATGCGCTGACTCAAGGTATCGGCTGTTTTAATGTTGAGTCTATCAGCGAGCTAACCCTAATAAATGAAGTGGCAAAGTCACTTGATAAGCCTGCGCCAATCTCGTTACGCGTCAACCCTAACGTCGATGCCAAAACCCATCCATATATCTCGACAGGACTCAAAGACAACAAGTTCGGTATCACTCACGAAGACGCACTAGCGGTTTATCAGCAAGCGGCTGATTTATCACATATCGACATCGTTGGTATTGACTGTCATATTGGCTCGCAGCTGACTGAAGTAGAGCCATTTGTTGCAGCGTTAGATAAAGTGATTGAGCTGATACATAGCCTGCGTGACGCTGGTATTGAGTTGCAGCATATCGATTTGGGTGGTGGTTTAGGTGTACGCTATATTGATGAGACACCTGTGTCTATCGATGAGTTTGCTCAAGCCTTATTGCCAAAACTTAGCGAGCTTGGTTTGACTGTGTTTTTTGAGCCAGGTCGTAGTATCGTTGCCAACGCTGGCGTGCTTTTGACCCAAGTTGATGTACTCAAGCCGACTGAGCATAAAAACTTTGCAATCGTTGATGCTGCTATGAATGACTTGATTCGTCCTGCTTTATATCAAGCTGAAATGGCCGTGATTCCAAGTGTGTTGCCTAGTGCTGGTATCGATACGGATGGTACGCAGCCTTGGGATATCGTTGGCGCGATTTGTGAGACGGGTGATTTCTTGGCAAAAGACCGCCTACTATCATTGGCCACAGGTGATTTACTGGCCGTTACGGGCGCAGGTGCTTATGGTTTTACCATGAGTAGTAACTATAACTCACGCCCACGTGCTAGCGAAGTGATGGTATCTGGCGATAGTCATCAGCTTATCCGCAAGCGTGAAACGATTGAAGCATTATATGCAGATGAAGCGTTGTGGCAGGGTGAATAGTACTATAAGCAGCGTAGATTGATGTTGATATGGTCATCGATGGCTGTTTTAATTAAATAGCTTTTTGCTCATAGCTTTATTGGTTGAAGAGAACCCACTGTGATAATCACAATGGGTTTTTTTATGACTGGATTTTGAGGAAAGTGGTTTTTAATTAAAGCTGATTCTTAATTGAAGGCATGCCTTTAGTTGAAGGCAACACCATCCACAAAAATTAGAGTAGCAAGGAAAACGAGTGCAAGTACTACTCACTGTAGACTAAACAAGTTTGACACCGCTAATCGTATTTTTTGGGATTGGTATTATTATGATTGTATCTGACAGCGTGCTAAGATAAGGCATACATAAAAATAGGATAGGACATCAAAGATATGCTAATAGAGTTTACTAAAATGCATGGGTTGGGTAATGATTTCATGGTCATTGATTTAGTGACCCAGCGCTTAGATTTGACCAAGGATTTGGTGCAGTTATTGGGCGACCGTCACCTAGGCATTGGTTTTGATCAGCTGCTCGTAGTCGAGCCACCGATGCGTCCTGATGTCGATTTCAGTTATCGTATCTTTAATACTGATGGTACCGAAGTCGAACAGTGCGGCAATGGCGCGCGTTGTTTTGCGCGTTTTGTGCAGGCACGTAAACTGTCATTTAAGCAGCGTCTACGCGTTGAGACGGCCAGCGGTATTATTTCTCTGACCACTGATCGTTACGGTTGGGTAGATGTTGATATGGGTAAGCCTAAATTTGAGCCAGATGAGATTCCGTTTAGCCCAAGAGCGACGACCAAAATCCAAAACACCTATCATCTTGATGTAAATGGTACGCCTGTGCAGCTGTATGTTGCCAATATGGGCAACCCGCATGCTGTGATAAAAGTCGATGACGTACTCGATGCTGAGGTTGAGACTTTGGGTAAGGCAATTGAGTCGCACCCTGCCTTCCCAGACCGCGTCAATGTGGGCTTTATGCAGGTGATGAATCAGCGCCATATTCGTCTACGTGTGTATGAGCGCGGTGTGGGTGAGACCCAAGCTTGTGGTACGGGCGCGTGTGCAGCAGTAGCCGTTGGTATACGTGAAGGCTGGCTTGATGAGGGTGAGGAGGTTCGCGCACAGCTATATGGTGGCAGCATGATTATCAAGTGGCAGCCAGGTTATTCAGTTACGATGACGGGTCCGACCGCTTTCGTCTATGAAGGCGTATTTAGTCCAGATGGCCTGATGGCACAAGCGGGTCTTAAACCCAATGCTGAAGGCTGATAACTGTTGTTAGGCCAATCGTATAAATACCAAGGATGGTTCTAATATGGTTATGTCTACAAATAACGATAGTCAGGCGGCGATCTCAACACCTTGGCTGTCTACTGAGCTGGCCGCCACTATAGAGTCGGACGCTGCCTTACGAGAGCTACTCGCACCTGTGCATCGTTGGCTCAATACATTATCTGTGCGCAACCATTCACCGCATACGCTGACCGCTTATTTCGCTGGCTTAAATCAACTGGCGTTATTTTTGCGTGGTAAGCGTCTAACGTGGACACGCTGTGATAAACGGCAACTTGCCCAGCACATCAGTCAACGTCTTGATGAAGATAAGTTGGCGCTTGCCAGTGTTCAGCAAGAGTTGTCTGCGATTCGGCATTTCTATGGTTGGATGATTGAAGAAGAGCTAGCACGTATCAACCCAACCACTGGCTATCAACTTAAGCGTAGTCCTAGACCGCTGCCTTCTATCGCTGATGTCGATTTACTGACTCAGCTACTCGATCAAGAGATTCCTGATACGCCAGAGCAAGCGCGCTTATGGTTACGTGATAAAGCTATGTTCGAATTGCTCTATAGTAGTGGCTTGCGTGTTGGCGAATTGGTTGCACTTGATATGGCAGATGTAGATTTGTCTGAGTTACGGGTACGAGTCACGGGTAAGGGGAATAAAACACGCCTAGTGCCATTAGGGATAAAGGCCGCAGAAGCGATTAGTCGCTACCTGCCGCATCGTAACCTATGGGTAGAGCAGATGGATAGCGCATTATTCATCAGTGAAAAGCTCGGCACCAGATTATCAACACGGGCAGTGCAGCAGCGTTTAAAAGTTGCTGCTACTCGCGCAGGTATCGCACAGAATATGTATCCACATCTATTGCGTCATTGTTTTGCATCACATATGCTGTCAGGCAGTGGTGACTTGCGCGCCGTACAAGAGATGCTCGGGCATAGTGATATTAGCACCACGCAAATTTATACCCACGTTGATTTTGCAAAATTAACGCAGGTTTATGATCGCGCGCATCCACGAGCAACTCATGCTCAAAATGAAGAACTGCCCTAGCAATTAAGCACGAAATTTACCGTACTTACTAGGGCGTGTCTTCAATTCATTTTACAATGAACGATAGTACACGCCAGATAAAGCATTGACTTAAAATTACGCGCTAACTTCTCATAGCGAGTAGCGATACTACGAAAATGCTTAAGCCTTGCAAACATATTTTCAACAAGATGACGCAGTTTGTACAAATAGCTATCAAACTCTGGATTAGGCTGTTTGGCATTTTTCCTTTTAGGAACGACAGGTATCATATTATGGCTGCGAGCTTTGTCTCTGATAGACTCTGAGTCATAGCCTTTATCAGCGATAAAGTAATCAGCTTGCCCAATCATTTCAATCAATTCACCTGCAACTTGACTGTCGTGGACGTCACCCCCAGTGATTTTAAAATTGAGCGGATATCCATCGGCATCACAGGATAGGTGTATCTTTGTAGTTGCTCCGCCACGGCTTTGTCCAATTGCTCGCTCTTCACCACGCCGAGCTCCACTTGCATGCTGATGACAGCGAACATAGCTTCCGTCTGTGAATACCCATTCCGTATCAACTTCTGCTCAAAAGCCAAAAAAAAATCCGCCCATAAGCCAGTTTTCGACCAGCGGTTGAAACGACTATAGGCTGTTTTCCACGAACATAATTCTTCAGGTATGTCACGCCAAGGCGCCCCTGTGCGTAGTTTCCACAGTATGGCTTCCATGATCTCTCGGCTGTTTTGAGTTTGATAGCAGCCGTACTTTATCATCGTCGATTGCAATTGATCCCAAAGCGTATCTGTTAATGCTTTTCTTGCCATAACTTGTATTTCTCGCATCGACTCAATAGATGCGGTATTGTAACTATTATTTAGGGCTTATCCAATTGAAGACACGCCCTAATCTACGCCAAACGATGGCAGTCAAAAATAGGCAGTTTTTGGCGGCCTTGCTCTTGCGCTTGTTTGTCTAATGACGCCATAACGATGGCATATTGTTTATCCAGTTCGCTATCGTCATAGCTTGCGATAACACTACTATCAAACGCTGTAATGGCTGCATGTCCCCATGTCTGACGCGTACTACCATCTTTGTAGAGATGAACACCACCTTGTGCTGCGCCGATGACCATACATTGACTATCTAGAGCACGCGCTCGTAACAGCAGCGACCAGTGCGCTTGCCCAGTTAAGTAAGTAAAGGCAGAAGGGGCACTCAATAGTTCAGCACTTGCTTGTCGCAGACGCTGCGCCAATGCTGGGAAGCGCAAATCAAAACATACCATCATGCCGAGTTGATAGACTGTATTGCCTACTGCTAATGGCGCAATTACGGTCTGGGTACCTGGCTCAAAGGTCGCCGCTTCGTTATAGCTGCCATGCTTATCGGCCACAGTTGCGGTAAATAGATGAATCTTATCGTAGCGTGCGACACGGGTGCCATCTGGTGCAAACAGCTGGCTCACTTGGCGCAATCTACCATCAGGAACGACAGTACCATCAGGACGATAATGGCAGGGTAATGAGCCTGCTAGTACATGTATACCAGCGGTGCGGGCGTAATCTGCTATCGTCGCTGATAAGTCGTCAAAACGCTCGGCAGTAGCAGATTGCTGTCCCATACTACAGCAGTTCTCAGGCAATACAACAAGCTCAGCCCCTTGAGTTTGTGCATCTATGATAGCGGCTTTGATATCTGCTAAATTATCCTCAACATTCTGCTGACTGTTCATTTGAATAGCAGCGACGTTAAGTTGATGGTTATTTGAATTCATGACAATATTCCTATTGGGTGTGAGCTGTATTGGTCATTCACCGTAATTTATTATAATATTTTCGCGGTAATGAGCAGACTGCTCGTATTTATGGGTTGCTCATCCTTGCCAAGATGTTAGTTTACTAGCGATAGCAAACCAAACGTATCCGGACAAAACATAAATTATCATAGCAAAATTGTGGCAAAAAATGCTATCGTCATGTCCTGATAAGATTTATGTCGTTACCTTTACTGACAGAATAAACACAATATCACTAAGATCGGAGTGCAATAAGCCGCCCATGAGTATGTCGTTCGGATTGGCGACCACGCTGAGCAACTCACAAAAGCTAACCCCGCAAATGCAGCAAGCCATAAAATTGCTGCAGCTCTCTAGTCTTGAGCTCGCACAAGAGGTTCAGGCAAAACTAGATAGTAATCCATTACTTGAACGTATCGAAAACGATGACGAATACGACAGTGGTGACGATGAAATAGAGGAGTGGAGCGAGCCGTTGACGCTTGATAGCTGGAATCGAAGTAGCAGTGACTCATTCGACTCAGTGCCTACTAGCGGTACAGAGTACAGCGGCGATAGTAGTGATAGCTTCAGTGATAGTTTGGATAAGCTTCAACAGCCTAATATCGATGATGGTGCAATAGATGTAGATAGCTACAGCAGTTCTGATGCCGATAGCTTTGATATAGGTAGCTTTGACACGGGTAACTATGCCTCTACCGCAACGGGCTCTGGCAATAGTAGGGGTGATGAAGATTTTGATAGTTACCAAGGCGGTACATCGTCCACCATTCAAGATCATGTGCGCTGGCAGCTGAACTTTAAACGTCTATCAGAGGCTGATACGCTGATTGCAGAGTATTTAATAGACTCCATGGATGACATGGGCTTTATTCGAATTGATATAGATGAGCTGCTGCAGAGCTTTGATACGATGGCAAGTTTCTATCAATGGGATGAGCGCGTTGAAAAAGAAGAGGTCTTGACGGTATTACGTATCATCCAGTCCTGTGATCCAGTTGGCGTAGGGGCGCGTCATTTAAGCGAGTGCTTATCGATTCAGCTATCCAAACTAGATGCCCACACCGAATACCTACAAGAAGCCAAAGCGCTGCTATCAGCAAGTGAGCACTTAGTTAGTAATAATATTAAAGCACTGACTGAACGTACAGGGCTTGCACCAGAATATATCACACCTGCGCTTACGCTACTACGTACCTTAAACGCTTCGCCAGGGCTGCTGTTTCAGTCTAGCCAGCCTGACTATGCCCAGTCGCCTGAGAGCTACGATATTCCAGATGTGTTGGTCACACCTGTTAGGAATAATAAGGCGACAAGTAACTCTGAAGCTGAAGAGGATGCTTGGTATGTACGCCTCAATCCAGACACCTTACCAAAACTACGCGTAAACCAAGAATATGCCAATTTGGTCAAGCGTGGCGATGACAGCCCTGACAATCAATATCTGCGCGAAAACCTCACCGATGCCCGACTGTTTATTCGTAGTATCGAAGAGCGCAATCAAAACCTACTCAAAGTAGCGACTAGCATTGTACGCTATCAACAAGAGTTCCTGCAGCATGGTGCAACCGCCATGCAACCCTTGATACTAAAGGCAATTGCTGAAGAAGTTGACTTGCATGAGTCTACGGTCTCACGCCTTACCACCAGTAAAACCATCTTGACGCCGCAAGGGTTGTTCTCTTTGAAACACTTCTTCTCATCTCACGTAAATAGTGCTGATGGAGATATCTCATCGACCGCTATCAGTGCCATGATTAAAAAGCTCATCGCTGACGAAGATTCCAAAAAACCCTTATCAGACAGTCGTATCAAGGATGAGCTGTTAGCAGATGGTATCGATATAGCCAGAAGAACCGTCGCCAAATATCGTGAAGCAATGAATATTGGCTCGTCTACTCAGCGCAAACAGAAATACTAATTATCTAAGCTCGTTTTTCTATAAGCTTGATGGCTACCTGTCTGTATAGTGCAATACAGATATAAAAAATAAAATTTTTTGATTATATAGAAACCAAATAGAAATAATAGGTATTGTTACACTTAATTACAATTTAACGGCTTGCTACTGAGCGATTTTCATGACAAATTAGAGTCATACCAACAACGAAAACCAAGTGCCGATTTATAGTATTTATTTACAACTAATAAAGGAGACGATAAAAGGACACGTCGACACATTACTAGAGGCTTTGGTGTAGTTAGTGGTAAGGCAGGATGATAAGAGCAAGAATGCTACCTCATCTGTTGATTGTAAGTTACAAATAAAAGGACAACAATATGAATGTTTCTATCAGTGGTCATCATATCAGCGTTACCGAAGCTATGGACACAGCAGTACGCGAGAAGCTTGAAAAAGTAGAGCGTCACTTCGATCAGATACAAAGTATTCAAGTGATTTTATCGTTAGACAATAGCGGTGCTAGTGACGGCGGTAAAAAGAGCCATAAAGCTGAAGCAATTATGCGTGTCTCGGGTCAAGAAATGTTTGTCCAAGCGTATGAAGATGATATGTATAAAGCCATTAACGAGATGGCAGACAAGCTAGATAGACAAGTACGTAAGTATAAAACCCGTCAAGAGCGCAAAAAGACTCAGGGTGCAGGACGCGATAGTCGCTATCAGGATCTAAACCCTGCAGAAGCAGTACCAGCAGCATAGTTCGAGTTTAAAACTTTGAACACCATCGTTATAAGCTAGTGAGAGTAGACTAAAAGAATAAAAAATTTATAAGTAGCTGCTGCATTATTTTGTAATTGACATAAAAAAAGACCTCTAACGTGTAATACGTTGAGGTCTTTTTTAGCATTAGTAAATTTAGTTAGTAAACTTAGAACGAAAATGAACTAGCTATCAGCTCAAGCTTATCCGTCTAAACATTATTAACCACCGCCGACGGCTTGTACTACTTCTATATTCATACCTTCTACAATACGTAGTTGAGCAAGCTCGCTCTTTGGCGTCAGCTCGCCGTCTACTTCCACAGCGTAACGACCCTGACTAAGACCAAGCTCATTGATAACCAGTTGTACAGTCTGATGAGTGGTTTGCAAGCTTTTACCATTGACACTAATAGTGCTCATACTAAATACTCCCTACTAAATTAAAATTCCTGTTTATCCACTATTCACTACGTATCTTTTGTTTTGTTACTGATAGTTCGTCGCAGCTAATGCAAAGAGCTAAAACTTACAACAACTATTAAACAGCTCAGCTAACTGAGTCCTTCAATCGAAAGGCGGAAATGGCAAGCCATAGCCAACCTGCAATCATAAGAACGCCGCCAATAGGCGTAATCGCACCGAACCAGCGCGGTGCACCAAGCGTCATTGCATATAAGCTACCAGCAAAGATTATAATGCCAATTTGTAGCAACCAAGCAGTTGTCTGAGTAATATACTTTAAACGAATTAGCATACCGACAAGCAATAATCCCAGCGCATGTACGAACAAATACAGCGTTGCCGTATGCCACCATTCAAGCTGTTGAAGACTGACATGACCTTCTAGACCATGCGCACCAAATGCGCCCAGAGCAACAGCAATAGCCATATTAATTGCGGCAATACCGATCCAATTTAACATTGAACAACTCGTATCATCTTAAGGCTACTGGATATCATCTGGCAGAATCACACTGTCAATGGTCATCGCATCACGGATTTTGTCCATGGCGTTTTTCTCAATCTGACGGACGCGTTCAGCTGAGATAGAGTAAACTGCTGCTAACTCATGCAGTGTAGATTTTTGCTCAGACAACCAACGCTGTTCGACGATATCACGCGAACGATCATCTAAGGTACCCATAGCAGCGATGAGTGCTGATGAGTTGTTTTCTTCCCAATCCGCTTCTTCTAACTGTTCAGCTGGATCGATACCATCTTCCAAAAATAGCTGAGGGGCATAGCGACCATCATCATCGTCGCTTGACTGCGCCTCGAACGAAGCGTCATAAGAAGTTAGACGTGATTCCATCTCTAACACTTGCTTGCGCGTAACATTTAAGTCATTAGCGATAGCGTCCGCTTCCTCTAAGGTCAGCTGATTATTGGTCTTCTTAAGGCTACGCAAGTTAAAGAACAGTTTACGATGAGCCTTGGTAGTCGCAACTTTCACAATACGCCAGTTGCGAATCACAAACTCATGAATTTCAGCTTTGATCCAATGTACGGCAAAGGACACCAGACGTACGCCTTTATTTGGGTCAAAACGTTTAACTGCTTTCATTAATCCTAAGTTACCTTCTTGGATTAAATCTGCTTGCGGCAATCCATAGCCCGAGTAACTACGTGCGATATGAATCACAAAACGTAGATGCGACATCACCAGTAGTCGAGCGGCTTCAACATCACCTTCATCATAATAGCGATGCGCCAACTCTTGCTCTTGTACCGGCGTCAAAATAGGAATTTGATGGACAGTATTGATATACGCACCCAAGTTGACCCCTGGCGCTGACAGGTGAGTTGGCATAGTTGGTACTAAGTCGCGCGTACTGGTATTACCCAATGCACTCGCGTCATAGGGCGGTCGCTGAGCCGCAGCCTTTAATGCAGCATCGCGTGCATCGTTTTTTATAGGAGCTGAGCCATCTTTTTTATTTGTATTTACAGCATCAGTAGAAGTATTAGCCATATTCTTGACCTTGGTTAAATAGTTAAGCAAATAGTCAGATAAAAATCTTTATGATTTAATTGTAAAGGATAGCAGCGCTTAGTTGCTATCAGTTTTGGTAATGATGAAGTGATATATTGTAGCGAAACGCTGTAATGATGTGCTATCAACTGACGAATGGTCAGTAACTTCATTGACCACTAGCTCTAAGTAATCTGCCGACTGTGATTGCTGACTTTGTCTACAAAACGCTGTGATATCAGCTTGCGAGTTGGGGTCAGTTGCAACCACATACAGTGATTCGCCAACTGTTACGTCACGTAATGCGACCTTCGTTTTTAACAATGGCATCGGACATGCAAGACCGCGTCCATCAACGAAACCTTTTATATTTAGTTCAGATTGCGCTGTAGCTACATCATCTGAGTTATGACTTTCAGTCGGTAGCAATTCTAGTAAACTCGCAATGTCGTTCTGCTGTGCATCAGTTAAATTCGCTGATAACTGTATAGAATGCGATACACGTTCGATGACTAATTCACTAGCAGCGGGCATAACTTAAACCTTGTAGATATCTATATTTTAATTTGTTCTATTAATAATAGGCTTTGATATTGAGTACGAACATAATCCAGAAATCATAAATTATGAGGTCGCCATCACAGTCATCTAAACCTACTATCATTGTTGCTTATTATACCAAATAGACAATGTATAGTTGCAGTTGAATATAATCAACGCTGTGTTCGGTTCACTAGAATCATATAACCAAGAGTTGCGCGATTAGCAATTGCCCGATGAATAGTTATACGCTTGAGACTTGCTGCATAAATAATAGCCCAATGAATAATTACACAGCCATGTTGCGCAATCGTGACGGGTGGCTAAGTTATTGGTAGTTAAGTTCATTGTAGAATTGACCTTGGATAAACAAGCTCGTATAGTCGAAAAGACGTCGTCAATTATCTTATAGGATATGCACTTGTACCATGCTCATAGAACGAAGCGACCCGACAGCAACAACTCTTTAGTAGCCACCAACTCTGTAGGCTTGCCGATTATGCTGTCTAAGCAAAAAGATAAACGTCATTTCATGAGTGTAGCTTTGCCAAATAGTATCAAGGTAGGGCTGTCAATGATGCTACTAGCCATGGCCAGCGGTGCACATAGTCGTGAGAGTCAAATGTTGCCATTTGCTGATAGCTCGTGGCAAGTCACAGATCCGCAAACGCTAGATCTACCAAACCTGCGCGGACAAGGCTTAAGCTTTGCTGAGCAATATCAAAATAAAATGCTTGGCGAGTGGTCATTACAGAATATCAATGGCCGCGTCAGAATGGAACATGATCCTTGGGTACAAGAAACGATAAAAGACATGACGTGGCGTCTCAATGCCCAAGCTCGTCAGCAAGCACCACTTGGCGTCGTTATCATTGATAACCCCAGTATCAATGCCTTTGCAGCGCCTGGCGGCGTAATAGGTATCAATACTGGAACGATACTGTCAGCTAGTAGCATGGATGAGCTGGCGAGCGTCGTCGCGCATGAAGTTGCGCATATCAGTCAACGACACTACGAAAGCGGCGCTGACGAACGTAAAAAAGCCTTGCTGATGCAGCTAGGCGGTATGCTAGCCGCGATTGCTGCCTCAGCTGTCGATGGTGATGCCGCTGCGGCTGTGATGATGGGCAGTCAGACGGCTTCGATGAATAGCAGCATGGCGTTTAGCCGTAGTAACGAACGTGAGGCTGACCGAGTAGGAATGCAGATTATGACCCAAGCGGGTTATGATCCTCGGGCGATGCCACGGTTCTTTGCCACGATGAATCAGCAGAGTCAGTTAAATCAAGTTGAGAATCAATTTTTACCGAGCTTTGTACGCTCACATCCTCTGAGTAATGAGCGGTTGAGCGAGTCACAAAGTCGCGCTCAGCAGTATCCAGCGCTCTCATTGAGCCAGCAGCAGCGCCATCAAGCATTGTTTGATTTGTTGTATTGGCGTGTGCAAGTGACTGGTAAACATGCGTCTGAAGTGACGTTGACAACGGCCGCCAAAAACAGTCTCGGGGCCAAACTTGCGCTAATGCATTGGTATGGAGAGCAGCAGCGTTTTACAGATGCTAATAAGGTATTGGCGGAGATAAATGCGTTATCAAGCACGCAGCGTCAAAATTTAGAGCCTCTATTGTCGATTACCCACAGTCAGTTATTAAGTGAACAAGGCAAATGGCAACAAACCGTAGATGTCTTAGAGAGCCAACAGCGCCTATATCCTGAGCGCCGTGATTTACGTCTTTATCTGGCCGAAGCGCTGACTAACAGTAATCAACCGATAAAAGCTCAAGCGCTGTTGAAGCCACTAACAGAACAGCAGCCAAGCGACCGTTATGCATGGCAAAGCTTGCAACTTGCCAATGAAAAACTTGCTAAGACAACCACCTCACCACAGTTAGCCAATATCGCGACGATTAATGCATTGCGCTATCGTAGTTATGATCAGCTATGGAACGGGCGTTATGAGAGTGCGCTGACCTCTTTGACACAGGCCAAACAGTTGACGGAAAATCTGCAAACCACAGATCAGGCCAATAGTGCGCGTCCGTTATTGGCTAATATTAATGCAGAACTCAAAGCAATAAAAACCGCCAAAGACTTTAAGCCTTAGGCGGTTATTTGTACAGAGTAGCCTGCCAATCAATAGCAAGTGCTAGCCTTGTAGCGCGTCTTTGACCATTTTAGAAATCAAAGCAGGATCAGCACGGCCAGCTGTTTTATTCTTCAAAACACCCATGACGCTACCCATATCGCGCATAGACGTCGCACCTTGCTCAGTGATTTCAGCATTTACTAATGCCATGATCTCGTCTTGATTCATTTGCTGCGGCATAAACTCGTTGATAATATCAATCTCAAACTGCTCTTTTGTGGCTAAGTCATCACGGCCGTTTTCTGTAAAGATAGTTAGTGACTCTTGACGCTGCTTTAGCTGCTTTTGCAACACTTCTAATACTTGCGCATCATCAAGCTCTGTCTGACGGTCAATCTCGATTTGTTTCACTACTGACTGTACATTGCGCAGTACTTTGACGCGCTCAAGCTCACGAGCTTTCATTGAAACTTTGATATTGTCTGATAACGTCTGTTTAAGTTGGCTCACTGCTATTATCCTTATCGATCTGTTAAATGCTATTCGTTAGAGGTCGTTTGTTAAATTTTAGAACAAAACCTGCTGATAGTGGTTTTAATAAAAAATTATGTCAGCAGTAATAACAAAAATTGTAGCATAAAAAACGCCACTGATATCGATTGATAACAGTGGCGTTAGTGTAGCGCTTGTACTTAGCTAATCAGATTACTGATTAGTACATACGAGTGGTACGAATAGTTTCGCGTTGTAACTTCTTCTTATAACGCTTTACGGCAGCAGCTTTTTTACGCTTACGTACTTGCGTTGGTTTTTCATAAAACTCACGCTTACGTACGTCTGATAATACACCAGCTTTTTCACAAGCACGTTTGAAACGACGAATAGCGATATCAACTGGTTCGTTTTCTTTAACCTTAACTGCAGGCATGAAGACTCCTCGATTAGGATGAGATATAAGGGCATTAGTTTGGCTGTGTATTAGTATTTAGCCGTAATATCTCAAGATTACAGGCATCAGCTCAAACTAGGACAATTCTCACGCATTAGCGTAAGGGCAGGTATTTTAATAAAAAATACCAACAAAGTCAATGATTTTAAGCATTTATTGCCGATAAGGTGTTCAATTAGATAGCTATTTGAATTTGGCTCTCAAACTATGAATTCGACATATATACAACGCTTTATCAATAAAAAATCCCTACCGTCTATAACGGTTTGATTGGAGTTTATGCTATGATAATTCCCATATTATAGGGTCTATTGAACATTCAAATATTAGGGCTGCTGATGGCTAAAGTTACACCAAACTAGGCGAAAACCGACGATAATGTCGAGACCTTAGCTAGGTTTTCAACAAGGGTTGGGGTAATTTTAGCATCAGCCTTTCAGGGCAGTACTCTTTTTTGTCAATATATGGCGAAATAGTTTAACCTAGAATGACTAGGCTTCAACAATTTTACTGCATATTGTCTAAGAAATAGTGACTGCCAGCACCACATTTGAAAGTTCAATAGACCCTAGTAAGCCTATGAACCGTTTTGTGTGTATTTTATTGAGGATGTTGGAATGAAAAAAACAGTATTTAACACGGCATTAAGCACCGCACTTATTGTAGCTTTAGGTGTGAGCGTGAGCGCTTGTAGTGGCGGTGAAGAGCATGAAGAAGTAATGGCAATCGATCGCGTTGACGAAGCTGCTGAGCTTGCCATCAAAAATGCGCCACCAGCTGAAGAAATGGAGTTCCCAGAGACAGCACCAATGCCAGCAGCTGATGCAGCGGGTACAGAAGCTGACGCTACGGCTACTGCCGAAGCAGGAACGGCTGACGCTGATACTGCAGAAGCCGCAGCTACCGATAGTACGGATACAGCCGCTGCTCCTACTGACAGCGCTGATATGGCGGCTACTGACGATACAGCTGCAGCCACTGCTGAGTAATTTAGTGGTCAATGGACTATTAGCTCAATTGAATATTAAGCAGTCGTTGGTCGTATACGTAAGTACTTTAAGCTGATATAACGTATCACTAATTGATTGCAGACTGATTAAGTAAGGATAAAACCATGATTGATATACAACCGTATATGAACAAGCTGAAATTGTCTGTAATCAGCATGAGTGTGGTATTTGCTGTGAGTGCTTGTAGCGGTGATAACACAGCTACGGAAGAGCCTGCAGCAGCCGATGAGCCTGCTACCGCTGTAGAAGAAACAGCTGTAGCCGAAGGCGCGACGCTTGAGACTGTGGATGAGTCAGGAACAGAATCAGCAACAGAGTCAAAAACAGCAATAGAGTCTGCCGACATAGTAGATGAGGCAGTGGCAACACCTGCAACTGATTCTGAGCCTGAAGTGTTGGCCGCAGATGCAGGTGCTAAACTGTATGAATCAAATTGTCAGGTTTGTCATGCTGCAGGTTTGCTCGATGCGCCAAAGTATGGTGATACAGCGGCTTGGACAGCTCGTCTAACCAAAGATAAAGAGACGCTGTACATGCACTCGGCTAAAGGCTTTAATAAAATGCCAGCGCAAGCGGTAAACGGTGTCAGCGAAGCACAAGTCAAAGCGGCTGTTGATTATATGCTAGCGTCGGTAAGCTGATACGGTATATATAGAGTATGTCAGCTATTGAAATTTGCTAAACTGGCCGTCATTGTGACTGACAATGACGGTTTTTTTATGCACGTTTTTTGTCATGCCAGTCTGAGAATATACAGCTGTATTAAGCGAATTCGAGATAGTGTGTGGCTGATTGTATTATAGTCGGTGAACTACTAAACCGCTACGGCGTTACCCTCCTTAGATGTACTACTTGTACAATCTGCAGTCGGCTGCCTTGTACTCATTTTAGAGTTCTTTGACTATAGTTATCCAGTTTCTCAAAATGATGTAAGATAAAAGTGCGATAGAAATAGCACGAAAACGAAAGTATAAAGGCAAAAGTATGAAAGTATTGGGCTTAGAGACCTCTTGTGATGAGACGGGGCTGGCGATTTTTGATAGTGAGCAAATAAATAGCGACAACCAAGGTTTGGTCGGGCAAGTACTGTACTCTCAGATTGAGCTGCACGCACTTTATGGCGGCGTTGTGCCTGAGCTTGCTAGCCGCGATCATATTCGTAAGCTAGTGCCATTACTTAATGAGCTACTCGAACAGTGCGATATGACAAAAAGCGAGATCGATGCGATTGCTTATACTAAGGGACCTGGTCTTATTGGTGCATTGATGACCGGTGCACTGTTCGGTCGTAGCTTAGCATATGGTTTAGATATCCCAGCTATTGGTATTCATCATATGGAAGGGCATCTTTTAGCGCCGCTTATGGGCGCAAACCCTCCGGCGTTTCCTTTTGTCTCGCTACTAGTATCTGGTGGGCACACGTTACTGATTGCTGCTCACGGTGTTGGACAATATGAGATATTGGGCGAGTCGATAGATGATGCAGCGGGTGAGTGCTTTGATAAAGCGGCTAAGATGCTAGGTTTACCTTATCCTGGCGGCCCTAATATTGCCAAACTGGCAGAAACTGGTAATCCTGACGCTTATGCACTACCAAGACCAATGCTACATCGGGGTCTAGACTTTTCGTTTAGTGGCATGAAAACAGCTGTGCATAATCTGATTAAAGATACGCCATGTTCAGGAGGGTCGGGTAATGGTGCTGACAGCGATCCGCAAGTTCGCGCTGATATTGCCGCGAGTTTTCAGCATGCAGTGGTCGACACGCTAGTGAAGAAATGCGTCAAAGCACTTAAGCAAGCAGATATGAGCCGCTTAGTAATTGCAGGTGGCGTTAGTGCCAATACTCATCTGCGTGAGACGCTAGAGGCGGAGCTGGCTAAAATCAATGCGACGGTTCACTATGCACCGCCTGCGCTATGCACGGACAATGGCGCGATGATTGCTTATGCAGGTTTTGAGCGCTTGCAAGCAGGACAGTCTGATGATTTGGCTGTTAGTTGTATTCCGCGTTGGCCGATGACAGAATTACCAGCCGTATAACTGAACATTTGGTCCAACACGTTTATATGAATTAAGGACAGTCTATGCAGTGGCTTGCTATTGGTTTGGGGGCAGCATTTGGTGCTTGCCTGCGAGCTTGGCTATCGCGTTTCAATGCCTTAAATGGTTGGGTGCCACTCGGTACCCTGAGCGCCAATATTTTAGGCGGACTGCTGATAGGGCTGGCGCTTGTGTGGTTTGAACGTATGGGAAGTAATCTATCTGATCATGTACGCGTGTTTGTGATAACAGGATTTTTGGGTGGATTGACGACTTTTAGTACGTTTAGTGCAGAGGTATTTGGCTTTATCCATGACGGGCGGCTTCTGGCAGGATTGGCGCTCATAGGTTTGCATGTTGGGCTAACGTTACTCGCAACTGCGCTTGGGTTTTACTTCTTTAAGCTGGTTTTGTAGCCGTTGATAAGTATTAATCGTTTAAGAGTCTGTTATAAGTGGTTCCACTATATCAGTCTGTTATAAGTAGTCTATTAATACGTTTGGAGAGTGAAATAGCGGGTTCCGTTGGGATATACCTTTTGAGAGAAAATAATTTATTTGTAAAAATTTATACTTGATACCCATTTATTATAGCTCGATCATTTAATAGGCTATAGACTTTTTCAAATAGCTCATCAGCTTTCTCATGACCATCATGATAGTCATGCCAAAAATTTCCATGGAACTCGATTGGTTGTAATCGATAATAGCCCTTAAAACCACTATTCAATTCATACCACTCCCAGTTTTGAGGTATTTGAGAGTCAATCACATCAAAGAGCGCTAAGCTGAAAACACAAGGTGTTCCATCATCATTTCTTCGGATAGTAATTAAAGGTTGTTTTTCATCTGGTCTTATACTAGGGCGTGTTGAACATTGGCGACAAATTAATGGCAAAAAAAATAGCGAACGGTTAATCTTTAAGCTCTCACACAAAAAAGATATCGTTCGCTATGCCTCGCACCATGCTCAAAGATGAACAC